>Ga0123342_1008976_pt1 | contig 12241 bp, 7 predicted proteins | sample Turbeawhitnodule_FD_89960 | JGI IMG/M metagenome (GOLD analysis project Ga0123342, IMG submission 89960) | Root nodule microbial communities of legume samples collected from Mexico - Turtle bean Mexico white nodule | ecosystem: Host-associated > Plants > Roots > Nodule | place: Mexico: Nepantla... | reverse complement strand
TTATTTTTTTTTTATATATATATATATATATATATATATATATATATATATATATATATATATATATATATATATATATATATAAAGAGACGTGTATATGTAAATCAGAAAGAGATATGTGGTTTCTTGGTGATGCAAAATAAATGCATGATTTTTTTTAATGAGATTTCTCTTCCTCATGGTCCAGTCTTATTTTATTGTGGATTTTATTTACGTTCTTATTACAATACCTGTACTTGTATGAATATTGGAGACTGAGTAATGTTGATCCACGTCGATACAAGGTGTCTATTTCACTCTCGGTTGTCCTATTCTTCAAGTCTCCTACTTCCTCGCGTGCCTTGGTCGGCCGGTGGGGGTACCTGCGATTGTACTCCGACGCTCAAGTCAGCGATGTTTCCAAGTGAGAAGCTCTCATAGTATGAAAAACGTACCTTTTTTCCTTTTCCCCCTCCCTTTTGTAAGTTCACATGGGCTTGGGCCATTGGGGCCAAGCGGTTGATGGTTTGCGACGTGTTTTTGTGGTCTCTGGGTCGTGTTAGGTGGTTTCCTGGGATCTAGGGGGTGTTCCCGAAAATCCAGGGAGTGCTCACGTGTGTTTGCTGCTCAGCGGGAATTATAACCGTTTATTCCACGTGTAACCACGTTCTTCGCCTAATTAAATAATTTAATTCGAACCACTCGGTCGTCCGGTGCCGACCGGTACAATACCAAAATCTTATATTCCTATGGTAGTTTAAGAAATGAATTTTTTCACCTTTTCCTTTTCAGCTAGTAGACCGTCTACTGTTTTCCTTTTGCATCTACTAAGATAAACTCTTTGAAAACATTTCCTTTTAATTTTTTTTTACTTCGATTCATAAGCAGACTCTTGTTTTCTTTATACAATATTTTGTTTTTTACTTTAATTTGAAATTTCTTTAATTAGATCATTTGAGATCGTTCGTACTTGATTTTTAAAGCGTCGAATTCTTTAGTTATAATATTTAAATTTGTCTTTAACACTTTTATAAGCTTATGAAAGTCATGAAGTAGTAGAGAGAAGTTTATTGTACACTTCACACACAAAATGTAAATCATTAAAAGAAATTACATTTTCATTAAATTCATCAAATAGTTGTTCAAATGTTATGTTAGGCATGTAACAAATCTAAGTTTATTCTTTTTCTCTCTTAGTTTTTGACAAATCAAGGTCTTCCTAAGTTAACATGAGACTTCCCTTCGTCTTTTTCACCTCTTCTTCTTTTGATATAGAAAATCTTATATGAAATGTCTTGGCTTTTTGCAATCATAGCACACTACTTGGATAATTTTGTTAGATTGAATACTTATCATTAGGACAAAAGTTATAACTAATAGTCAGGGTGTAAATTTTTATACTTAAGAGCGTAGCAACCCAAATGTCACATTTGATTGTGATTTGACCCACCTGATATGTGCCATGGGACAATTGATGTCACATGCAACACCTTTCTTTATAGTATTTTTTATATTTTATATGATACATCTTTCTACCTTTGTAGCCTTCTTTCTTTCTCCATATCTTGTCTATTCTTCATGATAAAGAAGAATTTGTCTTCCTAATATGATTTTGCTTCATTTGATAAGTTATTTGACGCCTTATGTTGAAAGCATTAACATACAAGATCCTTTTTTATTTTTAAGAGTTTAACACTAAAGGCTTATTCTTCTTATTTTTATGTATTTTTTGCATAATTTCATGTACTTTGATGATATCTACAAGTTTCTCTATATTATTAAGATTTTTAAAGGCACTAATAACCATTACATGTGGTGTTAATGGTTTGGGGTAGCTTCTAAAGATATTGAACAGGTGCAAAGAGCATAAACTACATATATGCTAAAATAGAATTATAAGTGAACAAACATTTCATCCTGCTCCTTGGCCATAAAGTTATGCATAAGCCATAACAAAACTACTCCACTAGAAGCACTTCATATGTTTTGTGCACCCCTGCCAAAAAAACCTCCTCATTGTTGCTGAAAACATAGGCACAAAATCGCTGGGTTGGCACAACTAAGGCATCCGTGATTTATAGCATATGAATTACAAAAACCCTGCACTTAAAAAGCATAATCTAGCACACAACAATCCTAAAAAGCATCCACTCTGCCTATATCTGACCATGTATAAGGCACTAGACTACCCTGTGCATATCATGTTACATAAAGATTGAGCAACAATGAACAACACCTTTTTATGCATGGTCATAAAGCATCAAAAGATAAGATTGGTGGTGCATCGAGCATTACTCATTCACGCTATATATTTGAACTGCATCTTCACACACCATTTTTTGCATGTCCACACATGAATAGTTCTTCCTTTTCCACCTTGCATTTATTCAAGGAGAATAGTGATCCATTCGGAGGCCTACCTTTCCTTATTACCTGTAGCTTTTAAAGCACAGGTCAAGATTCAATTGTCAATCCGAAAATGAGTAATTGAAAGAACACACCCTGTGTTTCATCCATAGTCACGCTCTTAGGTGTGCCAAATGGAAAATTTCTTTCACATAAGGTACCTCTTGCTTAAAGATAACATAATTTCTTTGTTCCCAATTACCCTTCACCACTGCCACCCATATACCTTTCCAAACTAGATTCTACTTGATATTCATATGTACCAAGTGAAAGTTTTCAAAATGAGACTTCAAGTACTTTTATTGAACAGACAAAATCCCTATCCATCTAAAGCATAGAGACCACACCTGATATGCGATGATGCATCCCAAGAACAAATGTTGAGATATCTCTTTTATAGCTTGGCACAACCCACAAATAGATAATTCAACTAACACTCCTCTTCTTAATAAGCTGATTTATGTTAGCATTTTGTCCAGAAGGATCCTCCAAGCAGTAGTCAATGCATTGGGAAAAGCTTTAACCAGTCACAACTGTTTGAAAATGTCATCATGATGGATAATGACATGATTATCCAAGCACTCATAAGCTTATTTCACTAAGAACTCCACTGTGATATCTCCTCCCCACACTTGTCGGTTCGTTGCCTCCCTATTTTGAATACCCGTAGAGATAAGCCTTAACATTTCTTCTTCTTGTAACGATTCTCATTCAAACCTGACCCTCCTCCACCTTAACCTCCAGTGCGACACCGATTCTTCCCATACACCAACCTCTCCCACTAACATTCCTTGATCTAGAGACAAAGAAAACAATTTAGGATACAAGATACAAAGTTAATGTTTGCCAATCCAATTGTCCTTCCAGAATCTAGCTTTGTTCCCTGATCCAACTTTACATAGTAAAGTTTCTTGGAACCATCATGCTTCTTCACCCTCACCACATACTTTTGATAAGTCTTTCCACCACCAAGACTGAAATTTCATATGAATCTGCCTTCGATCTTATTCTAGACCGCATTTAAATATTGCAATTTACTAAACAATAACTTCTCATCTTATCAAAACACACATGCTCTTGATATATAGTTCACACAACAACAATTAAACCCTCAAACTCGTGGTTTTATACGCAATTATCACTATAACACATTGTCACTATCTAGTGTATGCCACCATATATGGTTCACAAACAATACTATTTAGAGTTTACACATTTCCTTGTAACAGTTTGACAAAGTTTGATTTCTAATGTAACATTTCAATCCCTTTCTAGAATCATACTTCTATTGAGATAGTATGACATGAAAACTTAAGACAAACCTTAATTAGGTACTTCCTTATTCGCTGTTTTGAGTTAGTTTTATGAATGATTCTTGTAGTTAATCCTACAAACTTGTGAAAGTGATTTAGAAATTAAATCACCCCACTCTTTTTCCTTTTGTATGTATTTATTTTGCAAATATGAGATTATTTTACTCCATCATGTGGAGGATCGATGCATATTCAATAGCCCACTTGGTGGGTGAGAATATGACAAGATCTCAAGTAGTACTTTTCCAGGGCATGCTACTTTTAGTGTCCTTTTTGTACTTTTTGATCTATGGTTGGTAACGACCACTCTTGAAATTGTTCGCAAGTATGGATCAAATTTTTGGAAAAACAATCATTCCAAATCAATCTTTTCATTAGTTTAAATTAGTTCAAAATTTTAGCTTAACTTAAACGACAAAGCAACCCGATTAAGAATACATTTGTTTAATTCAGAACAATTGGATCTCCTACTATACAAATGTGTAAAATTTGTTTCGAGAAAAAGGAAAAATAAAATGTATTATTTTATTTAAAAAAAAGCCACACATAATCTTGTCATTAAAAATGTTGTAAACATGTTTTTATTTTAATAAGCTTATACTAAATTAAAAATGGTAGAAAAATGTGATTATATAGTGTATTCAACGAAATAATAAAAATATTAATAATATTTTTATTACAAGAAAATCATTAAATAAAATTAATTTTAAAAATAAAAATAATTAGTTATTATATTAATTAAATTAGATATTATTTTAGAGATTACAAAAATTATTAAAATGTAAAGTAGTTTGTATTGTTAATAATAAACTAGTTTCTAAATTGATATATAATTTCTTACTAATTAATTTAAATTGTAAAATTAGTAGCTAATTGATATCAATCTAGAAACTAGTTTATAAATTTTTATTAATAATAGAAACTATTTTAAATACCAATAATTTTTGTAGTGTCTAAAATAGTATCTAATTTAGTTGATGTAGTAATTAATTAATTAATTATTTTTATAATTAGTTTATATTTAATGATTTTTTTAGTGTTTATTATTGGTAATCTAAAAAATTAAACTAATTTAGTTAAGATTTTTATATAGGTTCACCCTTAAACCTTCCTATGGTGGTTCACCTCATTTTATACATGTTATCTCCCTCACTATTTACATGCAATTAACTTGGTATTCTTACCAATACTCCTCTGAGTGTACTTTATATTGAGCCTTGATGGTCTTATATTGGGATTGATAACACAAAGCAATTAGATGTGAGTGACTTTGAAGACTGCATCACATGTTATCACAGGCCCTTTTTGTTTTATTCTGAGATGTCATTTCTTCTTAGTACATCAGATGATTCTATTTTACTTATGGCAACTTTATGTATGAATTGATGTACGTACGATTATTTGTATTTTGTGTAGACAAGTTATGAAAGTAGAGCTTATGAAAATAGAGGGGAAAGTGAAAGAGAATGAGTGAGATGAAAATTGTTTTGCTGGTGTATAATAATTAGGGTGACATTATTTAAAGAAACAGAACGTCCACGGAGGAGGCAATGTTGAAGAAATTGTTTTGCTGGTTTTCTAAATGTGGCACTGTGGATGAGTATTACTATTCGGAAGTCAATGAGAGAAATAGAAATTAAGAGGGAGAGTAAGGTTGTCTGCTGTTTGATAAAATCTTTATAGCAGTTCAACTGTGGTGCCTCAGCCAAAAAAGAACAATTAAAGTTCAAGAGAGTCATTGCCTAACCATTCCATCTCAATCATCAATTTCCCATACTTCAACAAATCTACTCCCATGCATGTTTAACTCATAATCCCTCCCACGTCATCAAAAAGAGATGAGAAATCCCGCTCTACTTCGGTTCCTTTTTCAGTTGGTGTTTAGAACCTTTGGAATGTATGCGATTTGTTGCTTGATGTTTTTTGGGTTTTTTGTTTGGATAGTGTATTTGCTTGTTGGTCTCGTGGTTCTTATTAGATGTTGGACTATGTATGTATAAAGGTTGATTCACCTTTGAAGTGGTTTGTATTTATATATTTGTTATGACTGATGAAAAAAAACAAAGAGAGGAGAAATGATACTTTGACAACCATGAAAGTTGTATATAACTCTTGATGTGATTAATATATATAATAACAAATAAATTTGTAGTTAAATGATATAAAAAAATATTAAAATAATAATATTGAAGGTTGTAATGTGATTATATAAAAAAGTAGAATTGTCAATATATCATTATCTAAAAAAAATAGAACACCTACTTTTTGACAAGTGAAACTCGCTCGTTTATAACTAATTTTTTTTTTATTATAATCTGATACAAAGGTGTAAACAAATCATCACTTGTAAAAGATAATTCTATTTTATAAATTACTTTTTCATATTGAAGTTCACTTAAATCTAGTTTTTATTTTGTATTATTTTCACACATTAACATAATAGTTGTATATGAGTAATCATATATCAAAATATAAATTTAAGGAATTTGAAGTTAAAATCCTATGGTGGCTTATATATTAGGGTAGACCAAAAAAAGTTAATGATCCTTTACTAATCACGTGTGGCAACCTAGCAATAGGTAGCAATTTAACTTCATTAAATAATATGTATGTTGCAATTGTAGTTCCATTTACTTAAAATTTTAAGTATGCAATAACTTAACAATTTGTATGATATATAATATAATTACCATATGTATCATTTATTTGCAGATTTCAACCCGGATATTAAAAATCAGACCACAACCTAAACCTGCCATGTTTGTAATTCAAATGGACTTTATTTAATTGCCTTTGAATTAAAAATTTAACTAATTGAAAGTGTGATATTAAAAAACTAACTAATTAAAAAAATTTCATTTTTAGACAGATTGTTGATCAGAATCTTAATATTGTCTCTCACTAATACTACTAGGTCCAAAGAGAAACAAATTATGACAAAAATTACTTTTATTAAAACTCAAACAATATCATAATATATATAATTTGAACTTTAATTCAACATGTTAACTATTTTTATCCAACTTCTTAGTTCATTGTTGCAAGTTTGTGTCTAATTCTCACACGACTCATAAATATGTACCAGCAAAAGAACGTGAAATAAATATATAACACATGCACGTAGCCAGCTTTATACTAATAATGAAAAATCACGTACCTTCTCTGTCTCATATATTCTGTCTTTCCGATTTTTAATTTTTTTCCAAAATATTTTATATTTTATAAAATCAAGGGATTATTAAATTTCATTAAATATTTAAATAGATATATATTTATATTCTAATCTTTATAATATACACTTCCATAATTTTTTTAATTAAATTCTTTTAATTTTCAAGATAACATATTACTTTTATAATTTTAGTTTTAAATTAGTTTGAATAAAAATATCTCTACAAGAAAATTATTAAATTATCTAAAATAATTTTTATTATTAATAAATAATTTATAAATTAGAATCTAATTAGATATTAAATTTATTATTATTAACCTAATTAAAATCTTGGTAATTAATTAAATATTAATTTATAAATTATTATATTAATAAAAATTATTTTAAATATCAATATTTTTTTATAAAATAATATTTAATTTAATCAATATATTAATTAATTATTTTTATTTATAAAATTAATTTTTATTTAATGATTTTTAGTAGTATATAAGAACTAATTATAGTAATAAAAATAAAATTACAATGACATATAAATGTATATTGAAATAGTAAAAAAATGATAAATATATAATATAAGACTCACTTAAAATTATATTAAAAAAATTAAACATTTTTGTAACTTGTGTAGTGAATATTTTTAAGAAAATATATATATACACTACAAGAAAATTATTAAATAGAAACTAATTTTAGAAATTAAAATAATTACTATATTAACTAAATTAGAGATTATTTATAAACTAAAATAATATTGATATCTAAAATAGTTTATATTATTTATAAAAAAAATAAAATAGTTTTAAAATTGACATCTTACTGTTATCTATCAAGATTTTAGCTACTAACTACTTAGGTTCTAAATTAGTCTTTATAAAACTAATTTAGAATATAAAATATTAGTAGCTAAAATTTTGGTAGTTAATTTAGAAACTATTTTATAATATTTTATTACTAATAAAAATTATATATATTTTATATCAATATTTTTTTAATTTCTAATTTAATTAATATAGTGATTAATTATTTTTTATTTTTAATTTTTTTTATTTTTTAATTGTTTCTTGTAGTGATATATACTATCTAAAAGTCAAATAAATTATGGCAAATAAAATTATTTGATTTATGTAAGTTGTTGGTATAATAAATTGAAGGTCTGTGTTGTGGATAAAGGGAGATTGGGTGGAAGCTTTTAAGAGAGAATTTAGGGCTTATTGAATGCAGTTGAGAATGAGCCTGGCTTGGACTATGGTTATCACAGTATTCACTTTCATAACAATATATACCTCTTTTATTACTCACATTTAATCTTATATGTGTCTCCCATTAACTATGCACCAGAAGATTAAATTTTGGAACTCTCACAACTCAAATGTATCTGCCACAACTCATAAATTATTTCCACACTAGCAGAATATGTAACATCCTTAGTCAGTTATATAATTTATACACATCAACTTAAAAGAGTTGGTCATTTATTATACATTTACTTTCTCTTATATCTCATTTCCTTCTTTTTTTTTATATTATCTTTTAAAAATAGTTTTAATTTATCATTTTTTAAACTTTAAAAGTGGAAATACTTGTGCCATGTGAGTTCATAATTTTTGTTACACAATTAGAAAATCCTACATAATTACTTAAGAAAATAGTTACTACAAATACCATATCAATTATTATAATGCAAAACCACTTAACAAAGGTAAAATCGTAGAAAAATATTATATACACATTTTTCTTTGCAAAAAATGGTATCATCTTTTATATATTATAATGGATAGATAAATTTATCCCAAGATTCCTTAAATCAATGTCAAAATAAGAATGCCTTGCAAACTTAGCAAAACATTCATTTTGTTTCAATATGATTTATTCTCAAGTACCCAAAGTCACATCATCAATAATCTATCTATTATATATATTTTTGTTAAAAAATCACAAATTGTTACTATTTGTACCAACCAGTGTTGTTTCCTTCAAATATAACATATTTTTATGAATTGAGTTTTAAGAAAAAAAGTTAAATATAAATAAATTTAATTATTTATATTGTATTTAATAATATCATATACAAATATTATTTAGCTAATTGTTATTCTGTTTTAACAATTTTATTTTAATTTCAAATTTCAATGAAAATTTTTAAAAAATATTTTTAAAATATAATTACTAAAATAAAATGATATTAACTATTTTTGTTAATTAATACAAATATTTATATTAAAAGAAGATATACGTCAGACAAATCCTCATGTCAGACTTAAATTTTAAGTTCATCACTACACCATTATTTATTAACAAAACCATCGCCACTGATCAAATTTAATTTTTAAATTTATAAAATAATATATAATTTAATTAATTAATTAACACAATGATTAATTATTTTTCACCTTTAAAATTATTTTTTATTTAATATTTTTTTATAAATGAATTTTTATTTAATATTTTTTATAGTATTAACCGTTGTTTATTCATTTATTTCAATACTTAAACTCAGTTTTGAAACAAACATGAAACAATATTAGAAGAATAAAATTTTTTAAATTTGAAAATATTATGAGCCAAGAAAATAAGAAAAAAATATTTTTTCTCTTAAATTTAAATTTTTTATTGATCTCTTGTTTTCTTTTTCTCATATGTAAGTAAACTATAAAATATTGAAAAATGTTACTTATATAGTAAAAAACAAAACTGTACAATTTTTAAAATTTCTCACTATCTCCTCATATAATCTAAAGCAAATTACTATTGTGAAACGAGGACTCAAAATATTAGAGAAAAACCTTTCATGAATGAAAAGTATATAAATGAGTGAATTAGATTTTGTTATGTAATATTTGTTTAACTTTTTAGCCATTTACTTGAGCAGTTCCTTGGTGGTAGATGAAAAAGTAAAATTCAACTTACCATAAATGGTAGTCTTTGTTTATGTCAGAAATAAGAGGATTATGTATGTATAGGTGATAGTAAATAATAATAATGAGTATGAACAATTTGGTGGATGAAAGTTTGAAAGAAGAATTTTGCGTGGCAGCAGCATTACTGCTACAAGACTTTACTTGCATAACTCCCATACCAAACAAGGCCTCCAGAGGGAGTAGAGATTGTGAAAAACTCAAAACTGAAAATGTAAAATTAGTGTTCATTAAAAGGAATCAAATGGAACGTAAGGAATCAAAATTGGTGCATTTACACAGATATAGTATAGTACAATCGAAGCAGATCCAAGCCATAAATTTTAATACCCTATTGATGAAAATATGAATTGAATTCTCAACCCCTCATTGAAATGCATGCAAAGCATTTAGTTGCATACCTACAGATTAGCCTCTAAATATGGAGCCAGACATAGAGAGAAGGTATCTGTTGCCACTTTTCTTTGATTACTCTTACGGAACAGAGTGCAGCATTCAAACGCCATTAACAGATCTATTTCATGTGCCAACCAAACTCACCAGAAACTTCTCATCAAAATCAAATGCCTCTGCTCTCTATTAACATACCCCACTTTCAAATCTCCCTCCAAATTCTTAGTATATATCTACACGTACATTTGAAATTGTATTTTTGTAGGAAAAAAGGTACATGGCATTCAACTTTAATTGAAGTTGCAGTTTTCAATGAACAATCCTTCAATGCTCACATTAAACACAGTAAGCATAAAATTGTTTTGACAGATTCCTAGATCCATCCTTTCACGTGACATTAGATTCTCCACCTTGCAGATATTATTATAGACAACTTAGCCTACGCCTAAAACATTAACTCAGATTTTAAGATGCTTCAAGTTTTTTAGTACATTCAATTAATGTTGCTCCACTGTGTTGTGTATCATGTCACTGCGTATTTATGTATGCATACAAATATGTAAATGCAATTGGGGGCTTATATTTTTCTATATATATAGTGTCAACGAAAATTAAGCTACTCATTAAGAGTAACCTAAATTATGGGGTGTTTGTCACAACTTTTTTTTCATAAAAGAATAATTTAAAAAATAGACCTTGTGAGTGAACGTGACTACTACATTTTATTGGTTGGACTTAGTTATAAACATTTATTGAGTCTTGAATATTTTTTTTATTTGGAAGTGCTCATCATGGTATAACATCTCAAGTATACGTAGACTTTGTACATCGTGAAATCAACTTGTTTACTTTATTGTTTTAGTTATATGCATTCAAATGAGTCTGATGATAAGGTTTTTGAATGAGAGTAAATAAGAGTTTATTTTAGATGTCTCTTCTTGATGATTCTTACACCATCAAAACTTACTCTACTCTTTCATTAATTCATTGATTCAATACATATTATATTATAAGAAACGTATTACAGGTAGATGATTGGTTAGAAATAGAAGTCCCATTATTAAAATTTTAACTTTTCTTCTGTTTTTCTAATAACTTTTTTTTCTTGTTTCCTTATAAATATATTAAAAGATAAAAATAACTTTTTCTTAAAATTCATTTATATTAAATTTTTTTTCTATAAAAATACACAAGGCAGATTTAACACCAATAATCATGAAAAGGTTATATAAGAGATCAACCATAAATCTTGAAGACAAGGTGTTTGTGTTTTTTTTTTATTCGGTTTATAAAACTTTTAACTCATACTTAAATACTTACAAAATTTAAAAGTAATATTTTTTTCCTTTCAACAAAATTGTTGTGATCTATTTTTCATAATGACTCACTGGATGTAATTTAATCTCCATTTCTTATCTTTTGTTTTAGCATATTTTATTTAATTATTATTATTATTAGAAATAGAATTAATAAAAAAATTATTAAATAGAAATCAATTTTAATAATAAAAAATAATTAATTATTATGTTAATTAAATTATATACTATTGACTAATAAAATTATTGTGTTTAAAGTAATTTTTATTATTAATAAAATTTATAAACTAAAAAAATTAATTGATATCAATAATAAATTTAGTTTTGGTTTATAAATTTTATTAATAATAAAAACTATTATAAATATTCATAATTTTTTTAATTTTTAAAATAGTATTAATTTAATTAATATAGTAACTAGTTATTTTTTATTTTTAAAATTAGTTTTTATTTAACTATTTTTTTTAGTAGTGAGTATGTTTGTATTTTCGCATTTTTTAATTTTTTTATAAGTTTCGATTAATATAAATTATAGTATAAAATTATAATGATATTTAAAAAATGCTATTATTAATAATACAGAGCACTAATCTTGACGCAAGTGCATGCAGATTGGTTATGAATTTTATAAGGTATTATAAAGAAGCTATATCGCAATCTCAAAAAAATGAAATCTATATTTTTTAAGAGCATCACAAACTACTATTGTTTATCTCATAGTTAAACAATTAAAAATTCAGTTTA
>Ga0123342_1008975_pt1 | contig 12242 bp, 11 predicted proteins | sample Turbeawhitnodule_FD_89960 | JGI IMG/M metagenome (GOLD analysis project Ga0123342, IMG submission 89960) | Root nodule microbial communities of legume samples collected from Mexico - Turtle bean Mexico white nodule | ecosystem: Host-associated > Plants > Roots > Nodule | place: Mexico: Nepantla... | reverse complement strand
GTGATCAGAGCTGTACTCTTGGAAGAATGACTCAAAGAGGTGTTCTGTTTTAGTACAGTGGTGGACCAGAAGATATTTTATGAATGAACTGAACTATGTTCAAATTTACATAGACGTTCTGTTTTTATATTCCCAGGTGATTCTAGAATTGTCTGGAGCCTCACGTTGCTCAATCAAGCATTTATTGTTTTGCTAAAGTACCTAAAACACCAATGATGTAGATTCTAAGGCTCAACTATTTAAGCTCTCAGTTTACAAATAAGGGCCTGATTATCTGGAAAAAAATAAAACAAGAGAGGCCATTCCTGACAGCTTTGCTTGTTGTTGGACTATTTTGATGATAGAAAATACGGAATACTGAAAGCCAATACTCTTTATTTACAACCATAAGTTGCAAACTGATCTCAGACCTTTGGCTCTTCTTGAACTGTATTCCTCACTTTTAGGTGGAAGTGAGCCAGAGAAAGGCTGTAAAACATGGAATTGCTTGCTTAGCAGGTTTAGCAGACGATAGGAAGGAGGGGATGAGGGATGATTTAGCCATGGAATAAGATAATGTGATGATTATATAAAATAAACTAATATTGTTGTAATGGTATGGTAAGCAGCATTTAATTTTTTGGCACCAATTGTGCAAGAATATACTTGATTTGTTTAAAAGCTTAAACCTGTTTATCTTGTTATCCTGGTTTTCAGGTGGTTCATTTGTACAAGAGAAACTGGATCGAAGAAACCACTTATCCGCACTTTGCAATGATTGGTCAAAGCTTACTCCTTTATATTACTTTGACACAAGTGGATATGCTTTTACATATCCATTTGCCTGGTTGTTTGGATGTAAAGTTATTTGCTATACACCTTATCCTACAATCAGTTCAGACATGCCATCTCGTGTTCGTGAGCGCAGCTTGATGTATAATAATGATGCCTTAATTACAAATAAGGTTTGACTTCTTCTAACTATCGGATTTGTACATTTTGTTGCCACTTATAGTCTAGTCATACTTCACAAGCTTTCCTCACCTGTTAAATGATATCAGTTCTGTCATTTCAATATACAATAAATTTGAATATTATTCCCTATCCAATTTGTTTTGCGCCCAAGGTTAGAAGGGAATCAATCATTTTAAAAGTATTTTGGTATAGAAATTGGTAAAGTTGAAGCTTTTTCATGTGAAAGGTCACCTTGGCATGCTTCCCCATACCCTTCAGTGCATACACCCTTCTATGCTATAATTTGCATTAAATTCACACTCTATTTTGTCTCTTTCATGTTTTAAGTAATCTAACAGTTGTTTTTCTTTTCTTGCAGTGTTTGGCTTTCAAGATGCAAGATAGTCTATTATACATTCTTCAGCTGCTTGTATGGGATTGCAGGATCATGTGCAGACCTGGCTATGGTCAATTCATCTTGGACCAAATCCCATATTGAAAATCTTTGGAGAGTTCCAGATTGTATTAAGCGAATTTATCCTCCTTGTGATACTTCTGGAATCCAGGTTTGCAATTTGTTATTTATAGTCCTAGAAACGTTATTATATTATCTAGTTCATGTTTTGCTTATTTCTTTTGGTTGGGTGGATAGCTTTCCTATATTGCTTGTTACTTTGTGGCACTGAAGTCTGTTATGGTCTGTTTCTTCTATGTTTCCTCCTGGTGTAGTATGTGTATCTTTACCAAATGTTTAAAACATGAATTTAATGTCAAGTCTCAATATGAGGATGGTACTATGTGTGTTTGTGGTCTTTTTTACATAGTTTGGTAATCACCAAGGAATTCTAACAGGTGAGCAATATAAACAGGTACTTCCCTTGGAAAGATCAACAGAAATTCCTGTAATAATATCTGTTGCACAATTTCGACCGGAGAAGGTGGGCATATTCCTATCAATCCTGTGAACAAAAGGTACAACCTTTTTATGTGGCTCGTTTGAGCCTTTGTTGGTTAAAACCAATTTGACATTTTTTTCATTCAAATGCAGGCACACACTCTCTAACTAGAGGCTTTTTCAGCTGCCATTAAGAGATTAGATCCTACCTTGCCAAAAAATGTTTAATACCATTTAGACTGCAAAATTGGGTTAGAGGGAGCTAGCTCTAAACAACTATTGACAAGTGTTTACGAAATGGAAAGAGAATTATAGTAAAAACAGAGCAAAAGCTAATGTTTCACTGAAGAATCCATAGAAATTCTCTGCAAAAAACTGGGATCTTGATTGCCCTTGGTTAGCTATGATCCTATTCCCAACATGCTCAGCTCCTTACGTGGGAAAGGATTTGTTGAAGTATGCAGTAATTGTGCACTACGTGCCAAGACTTCTGCGGATCTACTTTTTATTCAAAGAAGTAACAAGCACTTCTGGCCTATTGACTGAGACAGCATGGGCTGGAGCAGCTTACAATCTTTTTCTCTACATGCTAGCAAGTCATGTGAGTTGATTTTGTCACTTACGTTCATAACACTTACCTATGTTCCTAATAATCATACTATGTTTTATGAGCATCAACTACCAGGTGGTTGGAGCTTCTGGTATCTGTTTTCAGTAGAATCAAGGGTGAGGTGCTGGCGCAAGCAGCTGAAGAATACTACTTTCTTTCATGAATCCTACCTTAGCTGTGGATCTTACAATTCTACTGTTCAATCATTTCTCAATCACTCTTGCCCTATCACTGATCGACAAAACATTGGAGACCTGGAAGCTTTCAATTTTGGAATGTTCATAGAAGCTCTAAAGTCTCGAGTGGTAGAATCAACTACTGATTTTCATCACAAGTTCTTCTACTGCTTTTGGTGGGGTTTGCGCAGTCTAAGGTAGGTCAATAATCTTTTCTACTGATACTCTTGACTGCATATGCAACATTCCCATTTTATAAACTTAGGAACTTAATTTAATCTACCTGTGTTCTTAATTTTGTTCCCAACTTTTCTATCTAATTGCCTATAGTTAGTGCATGTTTAATTTGAACCTCGGATCATATCAAACATAACTCAAACTTAAATCCGTGCATCCAAATCCATGCAAGCTGAAAGCATAGTACAACCTAAAGATGGAGGCTAAAAGCATGCAAAAGTCATATTTGTTTTGTGATCTTTTGCAGTTCAGTTGGGCAAGGTCTCGAGACAAGTACTTATGTAGGGGAGATAATCTTTGCTCTCTCCATTGCTGTCTCTGGATTGGTTCTATTTGCATCACTTACTGGAAACATGCAGGTAATTCTATGAGATAAGATAATAGACAAGAGAATAGAGTGATCTTGTATACATTGGTGTATTTACACCTCCCTAGTCATAGATACAGTGTAATTCATGAGTCTTTATTTTTCATTTTTTGCAAATTAAAGGCCAAACAGACAAAGGGACAGATTTTAAACCTTATAGAGGAAACAATTTTTTCATGAATTTTGAGTGTTATAGAAGAGTTAGTTTCATTCTCCCACCCTTGTCATTTGTTGAATTCATGGATTCGGTACTGTGTTGGTTATTGTTGCAGAAATATCTACAATCTCCCACTGTCAGAGTTGAAGAGATGAGAATCAAAAGGCAGAGAGATTGTTGCGTGAAGCAGAAAAAAGGATTCAAAATTTGGAGAAAGAGGAAGGGTCCTCACCAAGCTTTGTAGCCACTGTATATACATCAAGGTTTGCATCAACTGCATTGCGCCACCTGAGAAGTGGTAAACGCACCAGAGTGCCACAGGAAAAACTAGTTTCTTAAGAAAATTTACAGCAAAACTTGTTGTGATTTCACTTCTGTGCATATTCAACATGCATGTCCTTAGCAATTTTGTCAGCATATTTAAGTAGCAAGTGGTGTTAAGGATTTCTTATATGACAACATTATGTGCATAATCTTATTCTAATCAGTTTATATATTCTAGTATTTTCTTTGATAAACTACCTTGTGTTTTGTCTCTGTTCATGATAATAATACATTCACATCTTAAGATGATTATATATTATATGTTTTAGAAGTGCATTATGGTTGTTTTGAGAAAATGATTATGTTATATGTTTTGTTATGTTAACATCTTGGTTAAAATCATGTTAAATGTGATTTTTTTAATATTTTTTATTATAGTATACTTTCCATTACCTTTATATGTCTAATTTAATAATAATAAATTAATTTGAACTAAAATGAGTATTATTCTTTTCAAAATTAAATTAAGTACTATTTTGAATAAATGAATTTGAATCTTTAATGGTCAAACTAGTTGCTAAGAAAAATATTTTATATTCCACATCTTTTTTCCCTAATTAATAAGTTTATTATTTATTTCAATTCTAAAATGAAATACGAAATATTTAGTCATATTTACATAAATAAATTATGACATTTCCTTAAAATTATTATGCAAGTTAATAAAGATACGTTATCTTATCCAATTTCGTCATTTATGTTTACTAATTAGTTAACACATGCATGGATTTGATTCCGAAAAATCTTATCCAAGTCTAAATAATTGAAATTGAATTAAATTCAAAATCGAATTGAAATTAAACCAAATCCATATTTGTAAAAAAATAATAATTTAGATTTTATATATTTAAATCTAAATAATTGAATTGTGTTACTATTTTAAATCCATATTTTTTAAAATAAAGTTTGAATATTTATAGTTTGGTATATCCAAGTTTAAAATTAGATATTCTTTTTCAACTTCAGTTTTTATGAAAAATTTTGTTGCCATAGCTAAATTAAATTATCATAATCTCCGTTTGCATCTTTAGTCATTAAATTTGAGTATAAAAATTGGTAAATTGTCCATAAATTTAAGATTATGGTCATTTTTTTTTTTATAAAGTTTTCATGTTAGGCATCATTATGCAACTTGACATCTCAGTTAGGCTAACACCTCAAGTAACAACAATCATCTGCCATCACATGAAAAAAAGTATTATTAAAAAAAATAAAATAAAAATACAAAAAAATGGGGGATTAGATCAAAACCCACATGTTAACAAAAACGATACATAGGTAAACTATACCTATTCATAAAGAATTCTAATATAATATAATATACTTTTGCATATATCACTTTAAATATACCTATTTTTGCCCATTAAATATTAAACACATTTTTCACAATACAAACAACTAATGAAACCTAAACACCACATTAAAAGCTTTAGTTATTTTTCATTGTCTTCTTTTTCTTAGTCGTTGACAATTGTGCATGTGCTAGTTCCTTCAATATCCTGAGCACAATATTTTAGCTGTGTTACAAACAATTCAAGATCTACATCATCACTTGCTATTTTAGAAAACCTTTGCTCGAAAATTACAAATATAAATTAATTGATATATCTTTTAATTATGTAACAAAGAAAAATAAACAAAGAACCTATGCATAATTACTTATAATAAGATTTTAAGTATCTGCACATAAATTTATCATTATATTACAATAAAAAATTTATTATCTTCACCTAAATCACATTCATTCTTTTCTTAATTGTGTACTTTGTTCACACTATAATAACTAAAAAAATTATAAAGATCATTCAAACTATAAAAAATAGATAAATATCACAAAGAAAAACATTAAATAGAGATACTTATATTGAGTTTCTGTGTTATGTTTAAGTCTGGGGAATGAGTTTAAGCACCTCACTCTGCACTTAAAACACTTAGAAATTTTCTGATATCCCGAACTCCACTCCTTGTAGCTTAACCAACTCAAGAAACTTGAAACACCTAGATTTCAATCGTGTCCCAAACTCCACTCTTGCCTTAAGGAATGTTCCATAAAAAAACTATAGAGAAAAAAAAGCACATCTTGATAGAGGCAAATGCTCCCTGCACCCAACACTTTTCAACCTGCACCCAACATAATTTAAAAAATTCCGAAAATACTCTTTATTTCTGGAAATGAAAATCCGAAATTGAAAATAATGCATTCCAGAAAAATAAATCCGGAAGAGATTTTTGTGTTTTGGATATAAAAATCTGGAAAAAAAATTAAAATCTCATTTCAGATAAAAAAAATCCGGAACTGGAAATAATACATTATGAAAAAAATTATCTGGAAGAGATTATCTGGAAGAGATTATTGTGTTCTGGAAAAGGGGGTGGAATGTAATTTTATATGTACCCCAATTTTTTAAGGGTATTGTCGGTTTTTCCTGTGATTGGGTGCAGTTATATGGTGCAGGAAGCAATTGCCCTTGATAGATATACGTCCTTAATGTGCAAAGGACCGCTATGTCTGTCCAATTCACTCTTAATGGGCTGGGTTGGGTTGAAATCCTTCACTTAATTCAACTTGGCTGCTTCTTCCTGCACCTCCATACCTTCTTGTGTCACCCCATATGTTTTCTATATTCCAAAAATATCCTTTTTAATATTCTGGATTACATAATCTGGAAGTCTTTTTCTATATTTAGAATTAGCTTCCGGATTATGTAATTTAGAAGCCTTTTGTGATTAGTTTCTGGATTACATAATCCGAAAGTCTTTTCTATACATAAGATTAGCTTCCGGATTATGTAATCTGGAAGGCTTTTTTTTTTCAGATGTATGATTAGCTTCTAGATTACATAATTTGGAAGTCTTTTCTAAATATGAGATTGACTTCCGGATTATGTAATCCGGATATTCTGGATTACACAATCCGTAAGCTTATTTCAAATGCAAAAAAGAGTTCCAGATTTTATAAATCTCAAGAACACTTCCGGATCCAAAAACAATTTCTGGATTATGTATGGAGGTGGCAAAAAAAGGAGAAAATGGTATTTTTACATTTAGTATTGGGGTGGCAGAAGAAGATATGGAGGTGTAGGAAGAAAGAGTCATTCAACTTCCATGAATTCGAAACAAAAAACTGTGCCTAAGCTCTATTGAAAAGGGTGAATTTTTGTATTAGAACTTTTTTGTGTGACTTGCGGTTATCCACTTACATTACATCATTTTGTAATATTCCTTTTAGTATTTCATAATTCAATTTTTTACATGCAAAAAATGTGTTAAAACTGAAAAATCATGAAACCTTAATTACCACCATATTAAGCACTTAAAATATAATTATTGAATAAAAAATTGAAATATATTTAGGGAACTGAAAAATAGTTAATGTTATGTCTGGTGATTGATAAAAATATATTAAATCACAATGTATGCTCTTAATTGAGATCACAACTAAAATTCACCAAAAATCAACAATATTTGAAGGAATATATGAAGGATTAATTTGATTATTGGTTAGAAAAATGTTAAATAAAACTATTTATAATATTTTAGTAAACAAGTTTACATCCTAAAAAAATTAAAGATAAATTTTAAATAAAATAACAAATAATTTAAAAAAATATATTTGTATTTCTATATAAGATCTTCTACGTTCGTTTCATGTCTATATATATGGACTAGGTATTCAAGTTTTAACCAAAATTTATCTCAACATAATTTGCCAAAAGTGGAGTGGAAGTCACGTTTTCATAATTGCTGCTGTAACTACAGAATAAACTTCTGTTTCTCTTAATCTCTATTCTTGTCTAATTTTTCTTTCCTTGTTACAGTTTAATATGGATAAATTGTTTTCCTAAATATAACTAAGAGACTTCATAGTCTGTTTCCAATAGAGTTGTTCTACATACAGAAGATTATCACAACCACAAAATCTTAGCCAATGAAAGTTCACATAGAAATAACATTTATTATTAAGACCTCATGTGTGTAGTGTCCATTATTCTTATTATTTTAATTTAACAATGTAATACATTGTATTATTAATAATAAAAATATATCACTAAACAAAATATTGAATTATCTGCTAACAAATTGTGAAGGCTATACAGTAAATAGTGAGGGTCAAGCTTTTCATAAATTGAAGAGTAAAACTCACGTTAGATATTTAAAAAATATAAACAAGTATGCACATGAAATAAAAATAATAATAAAATATTGAAATTGTAAAGGTTTATCTCACTAACATAAGCGTGGGAATAATAAACGTAAAGTACACACTACATTTTTTTTTTAAAAATAATAGTGGCAACTTCTTCCTGCACCTCTACAAATTTCTTCCTGTACTCCCTTACTGTCAGAAAAGACTTTTTTCCCCTTTAAAAAATGACTTTCGGATTTCCTTTTCGAAATATTCACATCTTTTTCGGAACTTATTTTATGAATTCTGGATTTATAAATCCAAAAAAAAACTGTGTTCTGGAAAAGATATTCCAGAATGATTTTTTGTCTTCCAGATTTTATATTTCGGAAATATCTTTGATTTACGAAACTACAATGCTAGAAACATCTAAAACTGCAAAGGGTAATTTCGGTATTTTATAAAAATATAGGGATGCAGGAAGAAAAGTGTAAAGGTGCAGGAAGAAACATCCAATAATAAAATATTAAGATTGTGAAAGTTTAGCTCACACTAACATTTAAAAAAACAATAAAATGTCAAAACATGTGTAATCCTGATAACTGTAAAGACACTTAATTTAAAAAAAATTAATAAATATGTATGTTAAATATAAATAATAATAAAATATTAAAATTGTGAAGGTATGGTGCATACTAAATGTTAAATGTATTTTTAAATTACATTTAAATTCATAATAAGTTTATAAAGTTTGTAAATATAAAATGAGGATAAAAAAATATATAAATTTGAATTTTTTTTATTGGTGGGATATTTTGTGAGACTACTGTGTTTTTGAAAAATAATAATTTTTAAATTTTAATTAAATTTTATTTTTTATTATTATTTATATATTTTTTTATTGGTGGTGTGCCATATAAAATAGTATAATTAGAAATTTTATGAGTGAGAGATGTGCAATTTGATACAACAAAACAAAAGAAATATTTTTAAATATTAAAACATTTTATTATATATATTTGAATTATGTTAAATTAGTTATTGAATAAGAATTTCACATAAAGTTAAAAGGTAATATAACTAATAATATTTTTGCATGAATAATATGATAAAATTAAAAATATTTATGAAATTTAATTATCTTAAAAAAAAATTAATTATTTATTTAATTTGATTCTTATGGTAATAATAAAAGATATAACCTTTTTATACTACATTACAATAAAAAAAATGTGAAAAATGCTACTAAATTTAGTAGTTAAAATTTTGGTAGTTAATTAGATATCAATTTAAAAATTATTTAACAATAATAAAAATTAATTTAGAAACCAATTTTTGTTTAATTTCTATGGTTTCTAATTTAGTCATTATAGCAACTAATTATTTTTGTGTGTCTAAAATTAGTTTTTACTCAATGATTTTCTTGTAGTGTATAACTAATTTTAAAAAATTAAATATTATCTGTAATCATGCATGTACTTAGTTAATAACGAAGATTTCCTATTAAAGTGGAATTGTTTTAATCATAATAAACATAAAAAATTTACGATAACATATACGATTATGATACTATAACAAATTATTGTATTATTATTATATCTAAATATACCTGTAAATATATAATACTATATAATTTAAATTTGTAGTGCTAAAACTGTCAGTTTCTAGTTTGCCAATATTTTCGTTGCCTCCAACCGCACTTTCTAATTTCCTAATATATTTCAATTTCTCAATCTCAAATCCCTTTCAGCTAAAAGTTTCGTGGCTAAAGCTCAGTTCCGGTATTGCATTTATAAGAGAATAATAAAAAAAAAAAATATAATTTTTTATTCTTTATGTGTATCACGTATAAGGAATATATAGATAATTGTTTTTCTCTTCAAATTACAATCTAATTAGGTAGAATACTAATGAAATTATATTATTATTAAATTAATTACATATAATTAGATATAATATTGTATAATATTATATACAATAATTATATATAATTTAATTATTATTATTTTTTTAATAGTATTTTTATTTTATTTTTTTTATTTTGTCTTGCTTCATGTTTTCACTATAATATCTGGATTATTTGGATTTTGAAGGTGCAGCTCTAATATTTTCTTTCACAGTTTGACGTTTTGTTTCACAGTTTGAGGTAAAACTTTTTTTTGAATTTTATGGAAACTTTCGCTTATGATCATTGTTTTCACTTGTGATGTGATACACCACAAAGTAGATGGCACAGTTCTATTTTTCTGCTGCGGCAGGGTCATGTTTTGGTTCTGGACTTGTAAGGTAGAGAGGTTTCTTTTTTTATATAATATCTATTAGGTTGAACACATTTTTAGTATATATATATACTTAGAACATGTTACGGATTCAACATGTTCGTCAAATCGTCTAATATAAATAAAATTGTAGACACTTCGATTGTTTATTATATGGTGTAACTTTCATTAATCAGTGTTAAATAATTTAAATCACATATAAAACATATAATTCAAATCACAAATATAGAAGTTAACAATTCAGTTAGCTTTTGTTATCATAAAAACATAAACTTCACATATAATTTTCTAATATATCAACAGACCATCTAAGCATATTGTAGAGTCTTAAAAATCAATAGAATTATTTTTAGTTATTAGTTCCTTTTTAATTTTCAAAGTTGTATACATTTATAAATTTTACTACAAGAAAATCATTAAATAGAGACCAATTTTAGAGATAAAAAATAATTAGTTACTATATTGACTAAATTAGATACTATTTTAAAGACTAAAAAAATTATTGAATTCTAAATTAGTTTTTATTATTGATTAATAGTTTCTAAATTGGTATATAATTAACTACCAAGATTTTTGCTATAAAATTTATAATCTAAATAATTGATAGCTAAATCACATCAATTACTAGTTGTTGTGTGTATTAGATAAACATGAACCTTTATGGTGTGTTTGAATCAAGAAAAAGATTTGAATGAGTGAATTAGAAGTGATTTGAGAGAAAAATGAGAAAAAAGTAAGATTGTTTGAATTAAGATACGTAAAATGAATTTATGAGAGAAATTTATTGATGTTTACAAGTGATTATTTTGAGAGAATTTTTAAAATGTAAATTTATAACTTTACCATTATCTTAAAAAATATTTAATTAATAAAATATGAGATATTTTTTGTTTAAATTTTGAGTTATTTTTTAAAATAATTGTTAGAACATAAAAAAATTTCATGTTAAATGGATAAAGAGAGGAGCAGTCATATCTGTAAATCTATGTAATTATGGCCTTTGTTCACTTGAAAAATGATGTAAAAGGCCTTTACAAAAAGACCCTACAGGAGAAATGCCTTTACAAAAACCACAAGAGAAATAATCTGTATGTAATCCATCAGAATCAAATTATTTCCATATTCATTCCATATTCCATGTAGTAATTATGGTTTTCCCATAAAGTTGTTCATTCTATTTTCTAATAGATTGGTGATTTTTATTATTATTATAAAACATTTTTATAACATAAAATTTATTTAATATTTTATTTTTTAAATATTATAGTATTGATTTTTTTAGATGGATTGTTTTAGAAAATTCAAGGATAATTAGGATAATCTATCTAAAGATGAATAAAACATGTGCATTGGGTCCCTTACAGTTCCAGTAAGACAAGGAAATTCTCCATCATTTCTTTATTCTTTTATGTTTTGTTTGTTTCTTTCCATTTAAGAAAGATTTGCGGGAGAATTTGTGTTTGTTTCAACAAATTGAAAGAGATTTACAAGTGAAGAAATGTGGGAATTGATTGAAATGTATTCTTTGCATATAAGCAAAGAAACTTCACAAAATAAAGGAGAAAAACATGTAACATTTATTTTTTTCTTTGTCCATATTTCATTTTTTAATTTTTAAAACATAACTAAATTTAAAAAATAAAAAGATAAATAAATTTACACAATTTTCAATTCAGAAAATAAATTATGAATATAAAATTATAAATATTTTATTATATGTATTTATAATAAAAATAAATATTTTTTACACCAAATATTTTAATTAACTCAAATTTACACAAAAATATTTTATATTTTATTATTTAAATATTTTTAAATATAAAGATAAATTTAATAATATAAATATATTTATATAGTAATAATAAAAGAAAATAAATTAGTAATATATTTAAAATTTAAAATAGGAATAATATATATAAAAAAGTAATAAAATTATGAATAATACTAGTAACTAAAATAATTTTTGAAAATGATAATAATAATAAATTATAAAAAATAATAATAAAAATAAATTTCATATTTAATAATAATTAAAATAAATTTATTAAATAATAATATTAACAGTAATAAAAATTAATTTTAATTTTTATTTGATTTGATTTTATGAAAATATTTTTTATATATATTTATAAAATTTT
>Ga0123342_1008974_pt1 | contig 12246 bp, 5 predicted proteins | sample Turbeawhitnodule_FD_89960 | JGI IMG/M metagenome (GOLD analysis project Ga0123342, IMG submission 89960) | Root nodule microbial communities of legume samples collected from Mexico - Turtle bean Mexico white nodule | ecosystem: Host-associated > Plants > Roots > Nodule | place: Mexico: Nepantla... | reverse complement strand
TATCACTGTGAACTATTATTTTCCTTGCAATAATCTTATATTTTTAGTCTTTCTGGTCTTTCCTACCTTACATCTAGTAACTATACTTCTCATATCACTCTTATCTTAGCATACAAATTACATATTATTTAGTAATTTAACTATCTTTATCACTTTTTATTTTTCATTTATATTTTTAAAATCACAAAGAGTATATATATACATATATATATATATAAATAGTTGGATTCACAAATTATATCATTAACACACTTAATTATTTAAATCTTAATTTATTAGAGAATTGGACCTAAATCTCTTAGTTGTAATTTTAGTTCCTCAACAACCTCAGTCAAATAATCTTTATAAATAAAACATTTAAAGAGATCTAACTAGAAATGACTTATTTACATTATAAGTTTCAATCAAATGTCATTAAGATGTTTGAAGTTTAAAAGCATTTGTTAACATGAATTAAATCTTAATTAAAAAAACAAAAGGTAATATAAATATTAAAAACAAAAAATAATGATATAGGTAAATAAAAGCTCAGATAAACAAAATTATTTTACCCTATCTTAACAATTGAAAATTAGCTACTCATCCTTATTCCAACAATATATATTTTTACCTAAGGTGATTGAAACAATCATGAAACACCAATGCTCATTATATTTAAGTTTCTAAATAATTACTTATAAAACTGTAATATATTAGTTATTTCAGATAATTAAGATCCAAAAGTATAGTACAGGTGTTCAACAATTGTTAATAATAAAACTGTCAATACATACCTTAAATATTAAGGTCTAACCCCAATATCAGTACATTAAAACTAAATTCCATGTAAAAGAAAATCTAAACAAAACGAAATACTTCAAAAGCAATAATTCTGTTTTCTTTTTTTTTTTCTAAAAGAAACGAATTAAAACGAAATAAAGGCCAGGAATAATTAGAAATCTCGAGCCTTTGATAGACTAAAGCTTTATTTAACCGTTAGGGATAATTTAATAAATAGGAAATGTTTTAACAATGAAAGGATATAAATAAGTTTTATTTTAAAAACGATCTTGTTTATAGTTTAGTTTTTAAAATAACACTGAAGTGGTGTTTTCAAAAATAAACTATTGTTTCTTGTAAAAAATTAAAACTGTACCTTTTATTGGAAATTGATTTTAAAATAATATTTTCTTTGATAAAATCTTATTTCAAAACACGACCTACTAAAATATATAAATTTTTAAAATTTGACTTATTTTGATAATATATTTACAAAATTTACCTACAAATAGAAAAAAAAAAATCATAAATTTGAACATAATTTTCTACTAGATAAGACAATTCTTTTAGGCATATTCTTTGACTAACAGTTGAATTGTTCAAATAGAAAACTTTCACAGCCTTATAGTCTTCAATAATTTCACAATTTATCCACTCCAACATGAAAATAACATTGAAATCACATGCTTCTACGATAATACATTAAAGCCACAATTTCAAAGCTAAGCATTATATAGATAGATGTCATCCTTTACTCTTTCAAAAAAATCCAATATTTCTTTGAATGACTAAACTAAAATCATAAGTTTGAAAGCTATGTTTAGTTTGTCTCAAATTATAATATAGAAACTTCTTACAATAACTAGATTTTGTAACGTGCTGAACTGCATCTTTTACTTGAAAACAAAATACTCAGATACTGTTGTAATGTCTGGCAGCATGAAATCTGTTTTTGAGCGCTACAACAAGCTAAAAGAGGAACATCATCACCTCATGAATCCGGTTTCAGAAGAGAAGGTAACTGTTTCTACACCATCCTTCCTTCCACTTTGTTTCCAGCGTTGGACCATTACATTACATTTTCTTGAATTCATTAATTCGCAAAAGATATTTTTATTCAGTATCTTTCAAATGATACATACCAAAAGTACAACCACAGTTTTGAGGCCGATGCACAAGTCAACCCATTTATGCTTTGATGTGGCTAACTACAAATTGTTAAGTCTGATATAAACTGTATTTCATAGCCAGTATATATAGCATATAGAGAATCTTCAAAAATTTAAATATTCTCAGTAATGAATAAAATAAATGTCTTCTAAGTATAAGAATTAAAAAATAAATTTAACTACATTAGTAATCAAACTAACTTACACCATCCATAAATCTTGCCTTTACTTTAGGGTTTACATAATTACCAAACTCTTAATCTAATACCCTATCCTTGTTATAATAGGTTTAATGATAAGTTTCAGAAAACTATAAAGTGAACTTAACCTCACAAAATGAACATGCTAAATTACAATCTGTCCATCATTCTTCCCTGACTAATGTTATAAAAACAGAGTAAGAGCTTATGTTGGGTCCAATAATTCCACTCATCAACGTCTATTTCACCAATTTATAGTCCGTCTTTGATAATTAGGATACTAGTAAGGTCTAACTAATGCTTAAAGTAGTTGCTCCCCTTCAAATGGATTGAATGACCATGTCTACTACTATTTTAAGGGTACTACTATGTTGAGAAATTTCACATAATTTACTGTAAGTCTTAGGGAGCTTGGATAACTTCATTTATTGCTTTAAAATGAAATCTAAATTATCTAAATTTCCTTTTTGATAAACTTTCTTGTTCTGACTTACATGTTTATAATTGAAGTATTTGGAAGTTCCATATATTTCTCTTATACAAGTTCACTTAATGTCTATTGTTTTAAAATGGAATCTAAAATAACTATTCAAAGTGCTTTAAAGGTATAGTTGACCTTGATTGAGATGGTTCACCCTATTCAGTATCTTGCCCACCAACTGTGAATGGTATAGTCAAATTATCAATATTAGCTTTTATATCACCTATTTGTCAACCAATCCAATCCCCAAGAGAACAAAGTCAACTCCTTCCAATCTGAAAAGCAAAAAGTTTTGTATCTCCATTTTCTGCAGTTGCAGCATCAACTCTTGACATAACTCCTTGGTACTTTATGTTGCACAGATCATCCTTACTTTGATGGATACCAAATTGTGAACTCCACAATCCATCATCCCTACCTTCTGACTTCCCAAACATTTCCAACACTTTCAAGGATCCTCTTATAGCCAGTCCCACTATGCTGCTATGCGGTGAAAGTTGAACCCCTTGGACCTCCATTGCCTGATAAGCTGAATCCTTAACATTCTCCTCGCCTTCTTCCTCAAACAATATCATCTAGTATTTGTTCTTACAAACGTAATTAGGTCTGTATTTCTCTTAACATCCGAATCACTTCCTTGATCCAACATTTTCCCCCATCTTTTTCTCTAACAACTGCTGGAATCTTCCCAATCTCCTTTTCAGTTATCCTCAATTGCTTGAAAAATCTATTAACTAAAGTACCTCTGATCTCACACTTTCACCCCACTTTTTAGAGTCCGACATCACTTTCCATGTCAACCTCTATTGCCAATGCTTGATTCTTCTCTACCGTCACTGCCTTCTCTACCAATTGAGAGAACATGGATCATAAAGTCCAACCTCGGTTTGCACCTCCTCTTTTATTCAGTTCAAGAAAATGCTCATACAATGTTGCTCAATTCTCCTAAAATAAGCTCCTGGATATCTAACAAAATTTTCAACCATATCTACTACCGACTCTATTTGTAGCAGACCTAGAAGTATTTCAAAATGGATTTTTGATCAAGAAGGGTTGGAATCTCTTTACACCGTTACCTTGAATTGCTCCTAAGAAGGATGTGGGTCGTCATTACCCCACCACTGAAACCAACCCGAAGCTCTTTCTCTTCTGTTGCTTCTTTGATGCAAAAGTACCGTTCCAACTCCCAGCCTACTGGTCCACCTGAATGCGTCGTCTCCCAACAATAAGAAATGGGAATCTAAAGTTTTCTCCATTACTCCCTAAATAATTGTCAGGGACTCCTCATTCTGAGATGTGACATTCTTCCTAGTTTGATGCTCGCTCTCTACAATTTGGATTGTTCTCCATCAAGCACATCAATCATTTCCTCAACTTCCTTGAGTCGGACCTCTTGCACCTTGCAGTGGATCTGTCGCTCCTTCTTTTCTTGCCCCAATATGCATTCTTCCTCCAAAAATCTATCCACCGATTCCAATCTTGTTCCCATTTCTCATACCAACCAAAATGCTTCTAACCTTTATTTGTATGCAATACCCATAAGTCCATAATGGGGCTTTGATACCAAGTGCTAAATCTGGATCAAGATTCTGAACAAAGGAATAAATCGTTACTGGCGAACCCTAGTTCACCAACCTGCCCCAATGTGGACACAACCAAGAACTGAAGTACACAAAAAAGAATGCATTTCTGGATGTCTGACAGATCTAAGGTTCTTCCCCTCTGTTTTGGTCTATTTCAACTGCTGTTCTTTCCTTCTCTAAATTTCCTTATTTATTCTCTCAGCTTAACTAACTCTGACCATAGGGAATGAAACGCTCTTCTAACAACAGCAACCTCTTAAATAACTCTAATATGTCGTCTGCTTCTCTTTTATGTTTCCTACATAAACCCTCTTAATCAGCATCATAACCAACATGGTGCCTGGATTTTGAATGAGAAAAAACCAAAACAGGGGTGAAGGACATTGGTATTTTTAAAGAGAATCTCGTAAAATGCGATTATTTCTTCTAAAATATTCTGAAGCATATACACACTGAGGTTTTCCTATTTAAGGATGGGTAAGGAAAACTAAGGAGAACTCGTCCGTTGATTACAATGATTCCAGCATCAAATCAAGAGGTTAGACATGAAACTTGAAGAACATTATATCCATTTAATAACCTTCTTCTATACAAACAGGAGCTGTTAGATTCCCACATTACATCTCACAAGGCATCCAAGTTCCACTCTAGAGTGTAATACACCACATTAAATCTTCCCTTTCTGATCTTTTAAAAGCTATTCTGTCCAATTATTTTGGCTTAGCTCAAGGGAGTTGGGATAGGCAGTGCAGAATTGAGAAAAGATTAAAGCCACGGTAATGACAACTTCATGTGCCAAAATAACATATAGTGGATCCTGTCCCCTTCCCCTCTAATTTCTATGCTTAAAAAGACACTAGTAGCTCCCTACGAAAAACTATCTTAAAAATAAATCTTGAGGCCACATATAACAAAAGAATGATCTGGGAAAGGAACTCTAGAGGAGGCATGCAACGGATCCATGCCCAGCAGCACACAATGCCAGTTTGAGGATGGAAAATACATAAGTGACAAACCGCAGAAAATGAAGATGTAAACAGGACATTAAACGATTATTATAGGCAATATGAGAAATGGGCAAAAAATTTACGAAATTAATAAATGATCCAAGAAAAATACAAATCGACGTAAGTTAGATAACTGATAGGTATAAACTAACTTCACCAAGCTCATTTTCAAGGAAAATGTAACTTATTCACCTAACTGAAGTCTACCATTAGTGAAACAATAAACTTGAGAGATTATCAAAAACAAGGTTAGAACAAACAAAACTACTTGCAGCAAAATAATATTGTACAGGACCATATTAGCAATACTTTTAGTCTTAAAAAGCATCCTTAAGTTGGTTTTCAACTCTAACGTTACTATGTTAGTCCTCCAATTGTCTATCCTGCAATTCTTTGATTTAAAATTAGTTCCTTAAGTAATAACTGTTTAATTGATATCTGCGTTTCTCTTCTTGCTAGTTTTGGCAGACAGAAGCAGCAAGCTTGAGGCAACAGCTTCAGTACTTGCAAGAATGCCACAGGTAAAAATATAAATAAACTAACACCCATTAGAAGCATTAATGCACTATATGAGCAAGCCAAAGATATAGAATCGAACAGGTTATTTGATCGGAGTTGACTCCAGTAAAGAGATATGTTAAGTGACCAAGTAATGGGTACCTATCAACCATTGATTTGAATTAGTGGGATAAATTTACAATGCATCTTTTTTCAATTCCTCAGTAGATGTCTCTACTTTCTCACTTTACACATCCAAATTCTACATCGCCACCTTTGGGAAGAAAAAAAATATTGAGGGCATAAAACCGGAAAAGGAAAAGGGGAAATTTTATATTACAACATCCAAAAAAGAAAAACGAATCCATCTTTACTTCTTTTTTCTCTCGAAGCATTTCCAGAGAATGAACTTAAAATATATTAAAAAGTACTTCACATATTTGTTATTTGTTGGTATGTCAATCTGTTCATGTCAAACGCTTGAGGCACCCCTCAGCTGTATGAAATGTGAAGATGTTACAAGACCCAAAAGGTTGATTCAGTAGCTCATTCCTGGAAACAAACTTATGGTAAATCAAACAATTTTGTTCTACAGACTCTGTAGAGTTTTATATCAGTTAAACACGTGATGCTATCTTGGAAATTTTACTGATATCTTTAAAAGGGGTAATGGACAGCTTAGTTTCTTAAACAAAAAGACAGAAATGCAAAAAAACTTATTTAAGAAACTTACGATATTTTTTTCTGTCAAGAGATAAACCAATTTAAAATTGAGACAGCATTTCATTTTTTCTTTCTTTCGGCAATAGCAGGCAATTAATGGGTGAAGAACTCACGGGTTTGGGTATCAAAGAACTACAAAATCTGGAAAACCAACTGGAGATGAGTCTAAAGGGTGTTCGCATGAAAAAGGTATGATTGTTCAGTTCAAATTAAACCTCTTCTTCCCTATAAGATTTCATCCTTTTATGGAAAATTTATAACTTACAAGTTACATTATCATCTATGTCCCTCCAGGATCAAATTTTAACAAGTGAGATTAAAGAACTACGCCAAAAGGTTTTTAAAAGTCTTGTTTTATTCTTGCCGATATTGACTAAGATTTTCCCAAAAAATTCTGACCAATTGTCTTTAACGCCATTGCAGGGAAATCTCATTCATCAGGATAATGTTGAACTTTATCAAAAAATGGACCAGATTCAAAAGGAAAATGCAGAGCTACAGAAGAAGGTAAATAATCCAACACATTATATAAATCAAAAAATCTATTATTTCATTTTTTCATAAACGCACGTGCATGCCTAAGACTAACAGAGGCTTGTACAATGAATAAGTCAGCACATACACAGACACTTCATATGAATAAGGCCATGTCAAACAGATTTCACTCATTCATTGAGCTTAATTCTATTTATCTAGAAGCTAAAGGCTTAAAGTTTCCTTTAGATAAACCTAAACAGAAGATTTTGGATGTTAGGTTTATGGAAGCAGGAGCACAGGTGAAGAAAATGCGGCATCCAATCCTTCTTTCATGGTCAGAAATGGATATGATTTACATGCACCTATCGGTCTCCAGCTAAGTCAGCCACAGACTCAATACAGTGAATCATCAGCCAAAGTAATGAAACTCGGGTATTCCCTCAAACTGATAATAAATCGAGTCAATAATTTTTCCTTTTAATTTCACAAGACCCTAAAAACTTAATTTCTGTACCAGACTGCAGCTGCATTAGCAAAAAACTGTTCAGTAATCGGGGAGGGTTGTCATTTTGTGACAAGAAGCAACTATGTTACAACTTCTGCTTAGAATGATCAAACTTTCTATGAGTTCAGTCTTGTAGTTCCTCAACCATATTCGTTCCATCCAACACTACAATGCATGTATGGTACGAGATTATCTATCAAGAAGCTTATGATTGCTGTTAATGATTAGACATAATGATTGCCCTTGTAAAGTTTAAGCAATAAAAATATCAACAATTGAGCCTGGTGTTGTTTTCTATAAATTCTAAATACATATTTCGAGATCAATTAAATCAAATTTAGAACACAACCACCTGCGCCTATACATTCAATAAGTCATCCAAAACACATTGGAAACTATGTAGGTCAGAAAGTAAGTGACAAATAAGCATGACTGATGATTCTTCAAAATGAATTATAAAGAAGTATTGTTCACAATGAAGAGGAGGAAATCAATATCCCCAAATCATACAAACCAATATATTCTGCAATAACATGGGCCTGCTTCATGCATAGCTTACACATGAAGCAGAGACAGAAACTTATCAACCGATAATAGGAAAAATATTCATCTTCAGACAAACACACCTAAATTTATATTTAAATAGTTAAATCATCATTGCTGATTCATACTACTAGACTTTCCTTATGGCTGATAGCACATTATTCTAATTTTCACAATCTAACAAATTCACATCTTTGTACTTGCAATATCATAAGATTCTGCATATAATGTTAGTCACATATCCACATGTCAAGTGGGACTAGACTGTATCTCCCTTTCATCCCAGTCAAGTGCCACTAGAGCAAACAATATAGACCGGGAATTGAAGACATTAATCTTCTGGACTCAGAAGGGTTACTATATAGAATAGAATATCATATCATATCAAAGGTAAAAATAATCATAGTGCATAATGCAACTGAAAAGAGCAATGGCAGGGCATGCTACAGCACTTACAATTTTTGTGAATTATTCGCACATAAAATCAGTATCAAATTGCCAAGAATAACAATAAAGGGAGCTTTTTCTTGCAGATGCTTCAATCATGCAATATCAAAGGTAAAAATAATCATAGTGCATAATGCAAGTGAAAAGAGCAATGGCAAGGCATGCTACAGCACTAACAATTTTGGGAATTATTCACACATAAAATCAGTATCAAATTGACAAGAATAACAATAAAGGAAGCTTTTTCTTGCAGATGCTTCAATCATGCAATAGAACAATCTGAAGAGATATCAAAGTTCAGGTACATATTATAAAGAATTAGCCATGGATTAGAACAAGTTAAGGCCAGTAAAAGCAGGAGCAGACATTAAGGACAAATAAAAGACTTAACAAAAGGAAGCTTATAACATGAGTAAAACCCATCCTTTTAAAAACCAATCTGCGTCACCAAACAAGACTGTCAAATCGCAATCCTCAAAGTCATAATTTTTTTATTTAAAATTACTTTAGTGACCTAACTTGACATCTCATACAAGATAACAGAAATAAACTATTGATTTGTGTCAGCCATGTGACAGTTGACAGATTGACACTAACATTGACAGTTGATGCAAATGCACAGATTGTTCATAACTATATTAAGGGATTAACTTTCGAGTACTTATTAATGTATAGCTGGGTTTTCCCATCCAGCGGCCACCCAGAGAACATGGTCATTAATGTGTATAAATATAGTCTATTATTTCAAAAGTGCCCAATAGTAAATGAACATGATTGTATATAATTATCAATATGATTAACACTAACCACCATTAGGTACTTCAATAAAGTCATTATATTATTTGACTACTTGTGAGACAAAGTTAGCCAATACTAGACATTTCAATGACCACTAAAGTTTATTTCTCTATAGGAAAAGCAAATAAATTTAAGATAAGCCAGACATTCATCTTATCATTAGTTGGTTATTATAGTTGAGTAACCAATGTACTTAGTGACATTCATGATAGGTCAAACATCCTGTCCTTTTTCTCCTTTCTAATACTCTCAATTTTCTCTCATGTTCCCCTTAAAGTCCCTTCATTATTATATAATATATAGTAAGCGGAACCTATAGCAGTACAATAAAACTTGCCTTCCAGTTTAGTATGTAATTTGCAATCACAAATAACTCGATATCATTCTCCATTTTAGTCATCCCACTTGAACCCTATGTGTGACATCCCCCTTAGTTTCTCTATCATTTTGTATTATTAATCGTAGATATTAGAACTTAGAAACGTGTAGTATGACATTTGTTCCTATCTTTAATTCCAAGACATATTCCTCGTCTCTTGCAAAAAATTCCAATGCCCATATTGTCTTATCCCTGCTTAAGAAAAAAAAACGTTGTTTCCCTAGTTGTCTCAAAGTTCAAGTTTGATGTTAACTGATTTCCTTGATTCCTCAATTAAAACTGTTTCATCTGCAAAAAACAAGCAAATAGGGATAACATTTATCTAAGAATTTAAGGATGAAGATTTTTATAAAATTGTTTTATTACTTTATATATTTGTTTTTCATTGTTCTTAAAATTTTTGTCGTGCAAATTTTATCAATTGGGATATTGTATATTATGCAGGGACGTCGAGGTTACACCGAGCTGATAATCTTGCACAAAAAGCATCGAATGAATCTATAGAATTTTTGGGGAAGGAATAGTACCATTCCAGGGCTAGTCCCTTGAAAGTAGATGGGAAAAGTCTGCAATGTACTTCGAAGTTCTCATAGAAGGTGTCCGCCTTGGTCAGGTATGCCTTGATGTGTGTCTTTGGGTCCAACAATCCATCATACTTTTCAATGGAATGCCACTTCCACTTTTCGGGAAGTTGAGCCTTCATCACCTCATTTAATGGAGGCATTAGAACAACCTTAAAAGATTGTTGTCCATCACACACCTGTCCATCATTGGATAGATCCGAAGCTCGGGATTGGATGTCAGTCTAAAATTGTTGAATTCACGTCTCGGACAAAGTGAACTAGTTGTCTTCCATCCTCAGTAGGTTGCTTTTCTGATAGGATTGGATGAGATTCAGCAACCTGCTCGGTGCGTTGAGTTCTGAATTGCAAGTTCTTCTTCAACCAGTATGCATTCTGGTCCTGGTTGAGTATTGCGAATTGCTCATGGATAGCTTGCAACTCAACCCGATGCTGGTTCAACTTGCGCTAATGTTAGTTATGAATAAGCTCCAAATCCTTGTCAAATTTGGCATGCATGCTAGCTATTGCATTTTGGAAATTCTCATTTTTTGGAAGAAGAGTCTCCACATTTGATTTTAGGGCTCTGACAATCAATGGGTTCATGTCAAGGTTTGACGACGATGATGCAATAGTTCTGCTTCTAGTAAAGACCACAAGACTTGTGATCGGGGAATAGTTTTACACAGGCTTCACAATGGGCGCCAAATGAGGGGAAATGGAAAAATGCTTGTAAAGATAAACCCATGTTCCCCTTAGATTTAAGGCAATCTAAATACAGTTTCCTCTAAGACGGTTTTTAAGGACAAAACTGACATGGCTCTTAAGCTCTAAACTTCAAAGTAGACAATACCTTGAATGTGGTGATTGACTCTCGCAATGCTATCTCAATCAACTTGAGGTCAAAATATTGACACATCTGTGAGAATGAAAAAGTGGTTTCAAGGACGAACTCTCGTTCTCTTAGCTCTAAACTTAGGGACAATGGAAAAGCGGTTCTAAAGACGAACCCGCATTCCCCGTAGACTTCGACTGGGAAGTTTGTTTAAATACATTTAATAGTCTCACATCTCTTAGGAGTTGAAGTCAAAACAATTTAAGTACACATTCCTTCCTTAATCTTCTGAGACACCTTTTATGAGCAAAACCATAATGATGTATATCAAATGTAATGATTGACCTTAATGATGTATATCAACGAAAGTTCGGAACACGTACTCTACAATCATTTTGACACCCAGTTCCATACAGTTTAAATTTGAATGTTGTGTTTATAGTGTTCACGCAATAATATTAATAACAATAATTATTATTAGAAAACATTTGTACCAAACACTTTAAGTTTATCGTCAAATCCAAGACTCAACCCTATTCAGGAAATGAAAACTACCAAATTATAGTATGATAGGGAATGAGGGAATTTGCATTGAATCGGTGAAATGCATAGATAATTGAAAGAATACAAAGGGCATAAGTACATTTTGGGCTCACACTAGCTAAAAGCTATAGGAGTAATTGTCATTTGATACCGCACTAGTTATAGCTGGAAACTATGAATATTAGACGCTTTTGCTCTCTTTTTTCAAGGCCAAATAATTGTATTATTACAAAAACAAAAGGTAGATAGCAATCACAATGTAAATAACAACATCTAACAGTAAAACTAACAAGTCTCATCCTATCATTAAGCTTATAAAACTATAACACAGTGTATTTTCTTTCAATGAGTTCATTTTTGTTCACATATAAACAATGTATTTTGATTGGATTGTTTGTAATATTTAAATAAATAATTTATTGAAATAATTGTTATTGTTATAATCAATTGTATGAAACAAATTTTATTTAGGACATGCTATGTTAAAAGTGCGTTTAAGATGTTTCATTTGGATTATTGAAAACAATAAAATTGTTGTAGGAAAAAAATGAAGTCATTTTTATATAAAATTGCCAATTATATTATTATATTTTACGTCCGAACAAGTCCCGTTTTTTTAAAATATTATTCTTGTAATTATACAATTATCCTCGAATTTAAATTAATTTAACTGTCTTTTGCATTTTAAAATAATATAGAAACTAATTATATAGAATAAAATAATATAATAATGCGGTTA
>Ga0123342_1008972_pt1 | contig 12248 bp, 13 predicted proteins | sample Turbeawhitnodule_FD_89960 | JGI IMG/M metagenome (GOLD analysis project Ga0123342, IMG submission 89960) | Root nodule microbial communities of legume samples collected from Mexico - Turtle bean Mexico white nodule | ecosystem: Host-associated > Plants > Roots > Nodule | place: Mexico: Nepantla... | reverse complement strand
TCCCTAGAATCCTAGGCTCTAAACTTCAATTCCTTCATCTTTTCCCTTGGGCTGGCCGAACCACCCAATACCCATACTTAACATGCACCTACAAGATCAACACCACTCTTAGGAGGATCTTGCGCACCTTCATTCATTGCTTCCGCCCCATTACTCTACATTGATTCAAGAAGAACTTCATGAACGCCATCATATTCTAACATTATTCTCACGAAACATAATAAGATATGGGTAAAACTTATGGAAATTCAAAGACTTCCGAGGTTATAGAATTTGAAAATTAAAATTTGCGTTTCGGATTGTACAATATTCCAGATTTCACAATCCAAAATACAAATTTGTATTATGGATTGTAGAATTTGGAATGGACAATTTAAAAAAAATTTAGAATATGAAGTTGCTTAAAGAAGTTATGAGGGTGTAGAAAGAAATTTATAGATTTTTAAGTTATGTGGGTTATAAGGGTCACGTTTTTTGTTAGCGGGCGTGGCCTGCATTATCCGTCATGCTTTACCATCCCTAACCGCATATAAGTTTATGACTATAATAATACTATCATCTATTTGGTATTAGATGGTCTAGCATTCCATTAGACGGTCTATGTGCTAAAATGACAACTATTAAATTTAATACCATTATGAAGAAATCCATTTTAAATTTGGTTATCAGGACTCAAACCCAAGTCCTTCCAATGACCAGGGAAGCATTAACCACTAGACCAAACAAGTTCTTTGATTATATTATCATTTTTATTATACTTATTATTATTAATATAATTTATACATATTAATATGATTATTATTAATAATAATAAAATAAATTATATTTATATTATTCATATTATAATTAATATTATTATTAATATTAATATTATTATAAATATTGTTAATACTATTAATATTGTTAATACTATTAATATATTGTTAATACTATTAATATATTGTTAATAATAATAAGTATAATAAAAATCATAATAATAATAAAGAATTTGCTTGGTGTAATAGTTAAATTATTTTTAATTACTGAAGGAACATGACTTCAAATACCATTCACTGCAAATTTTATTTTATGGTGCCATATTCTCGCTCCATGATGCCAAAAGTTACAATCAGTATATAATACCTGTTTACATACAAAATTTAATTCGTATATAATTTGCGTTTTTTTTTTATTATAGTGAATATAATTTTTTTTTATAAACATAATTTTGTTTATGTATATTTTGTTTATGTATATTTATGTATAGACAAATAAAAGTCAAGATATTTATATTTAGCATTTATACATACTGTTTAAGGAACTTATAAAGTATTATGTACATATTAAAACAAAAAGACACTCTAATTTTTTTAAAAGAAGAATATATAATTAAATCATACTCGAATAGGCAATAATACTTTTAATATTATATAATACATTAAATAAAGTAACATAAAATTATATACAAAATCAAGTTTTTAAACAAACATAATAAAATAATAATAATACTAAAATTGAATAATGATAACCATAAATAAATCACATATAAGTGACTCACTCTTTTGTAACTTAACTTACATTTGAAGAAGAAAAAGACATGTAATCACTCACCACCTATTAAATCCATCACCATCAATTGAGACAGATTAATTCCATTAGTTTTCATCTAACACTTGGATCAATCTCCATATGACATGTCACAGAATTGTTGGCACTCATATAAATCCTTTGGTAATGAAAATATATTTGTATAAAACTATAAAAGATCAAAGGTATTTTATTTAAAGAAATAGTCATTTTAAATTTGTATAAACAAGGAGATCCAAAGATAAAATGATTAAGCTTTTCATGCAACCCTTTAGTTATTCTTTATTTATTTATTTAGCACTTATAGTATTAAAGTTAAATTAAATACTATATGTTGTCCACATACACAAACTGAGAAATCAGAATCAGCTTTGGTGGCTGGGGCTCAATGCATGAGAAACCAAACACCACACTTTAGAACAAAGCCTTCACAAAGTTGGTTTGCTTTGTACTCTTGAATCTTGATCATAAAAAATAAAGTTGTTTTTCTTATCTTACAAAATAAACACTTAAATAAAGGATTGGATTGCGACACACCATATATAACTTATTATACTAGATGAAGAGGTTTCACACACAAAAATATCCTAATAGGGGTTGCCTTGTGAGAGCACATAAACCAGTGGTGGAAATGAAAACATAACTTTTTCTATCTTTTTTTTTTTTTTATTAAGAAGGAAAAGGAGCATCCACACAGAATATCATATATATCTTGGTGTCAAATTGGAGATAGATTGTGTATATTTTATTTCATATTATTATGGATAAGATGAAACTAATTTATTATTATGTTTTAATAAATTAAATTCTGATTTAATAAAAGATTAATTAATAGTTTTTTTATGAACATCTAATTATTTTTAAGTATACTCTAAAAAAAAATTAAATTATATAGTAAGCTAACTTTTAAGCAAAAGTATATCGAAGTAAGATATGAGTATATTAACCCTTTAATCCCACATAATTATAAATACAACTATTACAATTAAATTATTTTCTATGTTCTATGAGTAAACTATTATTTGAAAAAAAAGAGGATAAATATACCATGACTGAATTTTAACTTTTTAAATTGAGATTAAATAACTTATATATAAATTTACATCTAAAGTTAAATGAACATGTAACTCAATTCATTGCTTTTATATAAGCTCAAAAAATAAATTAATTTGACTTAATTTTTAAAACAAGGAGTAAATTACCATCTTTATCTTTATTTGGACAACACATAATATTTGTAAGAATAAATTTATTTATATTAAATATAGGATTTTAATGTAAAAGAAGAAGACCGAAAAAAAAATAAAGTTTTAAATAGATTTTTAAAAAAATCATTTTTCATTTCAATTCAAAATTACATTTCCTTATGTTTTAACCTTTATTAACTCTGTCCAAAAATTTAGGTTGACTAGTCATTTAAATCGATTACACCTTTCAAGATGTAGCCGTAGATAAATCAAGATAGGTTACAGTAAGTTATCATTTTCCCTATTGTTAAGTCTATCTCTTTTTCTTTCGTTGTTTGAGTCTAAGAAATGGGCAATGTAGTTTGAATAAATGGACTTACTATGTTATAATATTTAGGTAAAATAACTTTTAAACAATTATTATTTATGTATTTTTTAAGTTTTATTTCCTGCTATGTAAATTATTTGTCTTTGTTATGAATTGATCAGGTAAAAGTTATTTTCAAATGTTCAGTTATTTCTAACGTCTCTTTATGCCATGTTAGACGAAGTTTTCACAGTAGAATCTTTTTTGACCATGACCATTAGATAAAGTTTTGTAGATTTTTTTAGATGAAGGTTTTATGTTCTTCTGTTTCTTGTCTTATACAATTGAAGATTCAATTCTTTGACTTGTAAGATGAAATATTTCAAAACAAAACTTTCTTTTGTCTATCATTACTTGTCAAGCGTTAAAATTATTTAAACCATCTAAATATAATGTTGATCATATTAAAATAATATATTATATTTTTGGAATGCTAAAGAGAATCTTAACATCACATTCATCTTAACTAAACAACTTGAAAAAAAATTAACTTAAATTAACTTCTTTTAACCGAGGTAACTTGCAATGCAAGAAATTTACCTCTACAATTCAAAGGTCTCCAAGAAAGTTTATATAACTTCCAAAACTTCAACATGTAGTCAATATCTCTCCTTTGATAGGCTACCCATTTCCTATCATGACACAAAGAGACGTTAGAAATAACTGAACATGAGAAAATAACTCTCGTGTGATCAATTCATAACAAGGACAAATAATTTGTATTGCAAGAAATAAAACTTACAAAAAAAAATGCATAAATAATAATTGTTTGAATCAAGTTATTTTACTTAAATATTATAACATAGTAAGACTATTTAGAGTCTTAACTAATCATTTGACAAGAATTTATATTTAATATTATAAGACAAATCGAATAATGATTAGAAGGAATAATTAGAGTTTTTCTTATGAGGTTACTTATTTGAATAAGAACAAAAAGATCCTAAATTATTAACCATTGAAAACCTTCCACGTGTAATTTATTGAATCATATTTTACCAATTACGTGGGAGATTTATCTATTATGAACTAACCATTAAAAAAAAGAATCCAATTCAAAGCAAAATGAAGAACTAGAATTCAAATTGAGAGAAGTGAAATCATAATAAACTTTGCTATAAATAAGAATAATACCATAACATGGATACCATCAAAAGAAAGAAAAAGACATATCAACACATCGATCTTCAAAAGTATTTAGGTAAGGAAATGAGACAATTTTGTATATGTATAATATTCTACTTGTATTCTTCTCGTCAAGTGAGATGTCTCTAACCTTATTATTCTATTTGATTGATATTTATTTGACTTAAAATGGATATTCTCTATTTATTTTACGTGTGACTTTACACTATTTTAAAAAAGTGGAAATTTAAATTATATATAAGAGGAGGTTTTACCTTGGAGATTTCAATAAGTAGTATTTGAATCTAATTAGATCGTCATTTAAATTAAAATTCATTTATCTTAAAGAATCAATACATGAATTATTTAAATTGATGAATTATTTAAATTGATGCATGTGAATAAAATAGTGCATTGGATTATATATTCATATATGTAAATCATGTGTGCGATACAAATTATTATATGATGATTACTCTTGCTTCCTTATTTTCTTTCTGGGTATATTATTTTGTCTTTATAAAATGTAGAGAAATTTTAAATACATGGCATCTCCATTTGTGGGAAATTCTCTGTCATGGTAAATACTACAATTCTAGGATTGGAGTGGAATGTGAACGCATAGAATAATACAAACATTCAAAGGATAATGATATTTTTTGTTAAGATTATCGGATGAAACCATGATCGATAACTGTTGTTTGTATTGTGCCAATAACTAAGACGCATGTTAATCCATTCTACACCATATCAATGGATCAAATCTCATAAATATAATATGAACAAGAGGTTGAAATTTTATATATATATATATATATATATATATATATATATATATATATATATTATGTGTATCTTTTTTTAAAATATGCAAAAATAAATATATATTTTGTTATATAAATCTCTCTAAATGAATTTGTTCTTGCCGGCTGACCTAGGTCGAGCACTGGTGGTGGATGCTACCTTACTCTATCTTTGCCACAATTATGACTTCGAAGCTCTTGAAATTCTCCAACGGAGGGTGTTCCACCTATAGATTACACTTCGATGATTAAGTCAATGATAACACTTATTTAATAGTATGCCGTGTATATAGCATAGGATCAACTTACCTGGTGGCTAGGGTCTCAAGGCCCTTTTATAACAATCGTCAAGAATTGATAACTGCATAATTAATCTGTTAATATTTTTCCTCGTATTTTTGGGTTATATCTTCACAGAGTATCGTCTCTGACTATTTTTTGTTTGTTTCAAATAACTAACTGAATCAGTTATAATACACATTTACTGTTTGAGTTGTGTTAATTTTACCAAAGATGAATGTTCGTTTGGAGATATTGGGTCTTTTCGTTCTTGAGCCAATTTCGGAAGTTATTATGTACTCAACGTGTACCGTTCTGGCTAATGAGCCAAAGACTCAAGTATTCAGACTATGGATCAAGTGTATCATGATCGGACCAAGGGTCAAGCATATCGAATGGTCGGGCCATGGGACGAGTATGCCGAACAGTACAAAACTATTTGTGAATTTCAATTATTGTTAAAAGGTAGAATCAAGATAGATATGATGCATTATAAAACATTAAGGTAACCATTTGAAGCATAAACTAGTTTTCTATTGTCTAATGAATGAACTTCATATACTTACAAATCTAAATTAATAGTTTTGTCTCATGAAATTATAATTTTTGATATATTTTGAGAAATGAAAAAAAAGTACTTGCCTAACGCTTACCAGATATGAACTCGTGTAAAAGAGTTTCATATTCTCTGAATTCTTCCAATCTTTTTTTTATTAACCAAGCGTAGTTTGTACAAGAAGGAAAATTTTACTTATAAGTGGAGATATTTGGCTACCATGTTACAAAAATGGGTAAGAAACAACGTAAACACAAGACTAATGGTTAATATAAACACAACATTGTTCTTAAAGGAACGAACTTCCCTTACTTAGTTGTCTTGTCATCGGTCTTCGGTCTTTCGTCTTGTCATCCTTTTAGTCTTCTCGATAGGGGTACCTATGATGACACTCCAACACTCAAGTTAGTTTTAAGGGTTAGAGTGTTAGATATTCAAGATAGGAATTTCATTACCTTCCTTCTAAGAGAGGATTGCTTATTTATAGTTACAATTTTGGGTCTTGGGGTGTAGGACTAGCGGAATTGGACCAATGAAGCTTAATTGTCCATTGATCATGATTTTCGTGTAATGACTGTTTAATGATGTATATGTATGTGGGTTTTCGACCTCCCAGTAATACAATATATTAAATTAAAGTATTTATGAATAATTTAAATATTTTTTATTTTCTAAAAATAATAAAAGACCGATTATTTAATTTTAAAAAAATAATTAAAATAAAATAAAGATTAGTTTATCATTCGCACAAGAAGATAAGTAGATTTCATAGAAATAAAATGAATTGGATTAAAATAAATAAAAAATAAATAAGTGAAGTTAGTGAGGGAGGGTAAAAGAAAAAAAAGTGAGAGAAAGAGAGGAAAAGCGAGAGAGAAAAAAATATAATAATAATATTTAAACATTTTGGTCCAATTTCAATGTTTTCTTAGTATTTACACACTCTTGATGTAATATGAGTGTTTCCTATGTATCAAGGTAAGGAGACGAGCTATTTATTATTTTTATACTATTTTAATTGTTTAATCCAGCGATTGGTTTGTCTGAGGTCAACCAGCGAGAACATTTGGTGCCCACCGTGGGGCCTGATAAAATATGATCCCATCCATGTTTACCACTGAGCCTTCCGACGTGATGAGAAACATGAGGCAAGGTCTGCTGGGATCCGAAGGAAGCGATGCCCCCGCCTTACAGCAACTGATGGAGGTCATGAGGGCCCTCTAAGAGGCGAACGAAGAGTAATGACGAGAGAAAGAGCGAAGCCAAGGCCGAGCAGAAGCCCGAGCTGAGCAAGAGCTCCTTCAAGATCGTTTGATGGCAGAAATCGAGGCCTCTCAGATAGAAATGGAGGAACACGCGCAAACCAATGAGGAGTTGCACAAAACCAATGAGGAATTATGGAAGAGCCTGCACCAACATGGTCGACGTTCCACCAGGGAACGGTCTCTGAATTTTTCATCAAAAGATGACCCCAAGCCATTCTCGCAGGAAATCATGGATGAGCTCGTGTCACCTCATTATATCACACCTAAAATCGCCTTTTTCTCGGGAGTAGGAGACCCTGACAATCATCTCACGAAATTCATGGCTCAAATGATCATCTCAGGAGGATCGGATGCCATTTGATGTAAGATGCTCATGGGTACTTTTACAAGTACAGTGGTTTAGTGGAATTTTGGATGGTCACATCACTTCTTTCCCCCAGTTCTTTAAGATGTTTAGAGAACATTTCTCGACCAACAAGGTCAAATCGCCAAGGTTGTACAAACTTTTCTACGTCAGACAAAGGAAGGGAGAGGCACTAAAAGATTATCTAAATAGGTTTTGTGCGGTTGTAGTAAGGCTTCAAACACACGATGAAGATATGATGGTGGCCGCCTTTGTACAAGGGATGGCAGCAGGATCGTTCAGCGATTCGTTAATCAAGAATCCAGCGGAGATATTCTCCGAGGTACGTGAACAAGTTGTTGCTCACATCAAGGCAGAAGAGGCCGTACTCAGAAAGAATGGCAGCTCGCGCTCAAAGCAACCTAGGCCCAAGGAGAGCAACCGAGATCAGTCCCTAAGGGTCAATGAAACCTCCGCTGAGAAGAGAACAGACTCGAGGTACGTCCCATATGTAGCCAAGAGAGATGAGCCCAAGACGAAGGCTAGGGAAGGGTCAACAACCATACCCAAATTCGAGTATGCTATAAAGATCTCTTAAGCATGCTAGGGGTAACGAATAAACTAATGTTTCCCCATATGACAAATCGATTCTTGGGATCGCAAAGAGATGCTTGGTGCGAATTCCACTGAGCATTTGGGCACAACATCGAACAATGCATAACCTTAGGTTTCCAACTGGCTAGCCTGGTCAAAGAGGGATTCTTGAAGGAGTATCTCGAAGCTAACCAAGAAGAACCAAAGGGAGAGGCTGCTATAAAGGACCAAAAACATGAGACATCGGTCCACGGGAATTTGAACACCATTGCGGGAGGATTTTTTGAAGGAGAAAGCTCGGCCTCCATACTTAAACGATACGCGGGAGTAGTGATTCCCCTGGATACAAGGATACCTGATCATCCCCCGAAGCCCACTCTCTACTTTGTGGGTTCTGACTTGGAAGACGTGTTTCCTCATGAGATGATCTAGTGGTGATATTCGTTGTTACTATAGGACAAAAGGTGCACAGAGTTTTGGTCAACCAGGGAAGCTCGATCGATGTGATGTTCTGGGGAACATTCACCTACTTGCAGTTATCCCCTGATTAGTTGAGGCCATACGATGGTTGTTTGGTCGGTTTCTCGGGAGATCAGGTAGAAGTACGAGGATACGTTGAGCTGAGAACGACCTTCTCCAATGAAAGTGCGGCCAGGACGATTACCATCAGGTACATTGTTGTTAACGTGTCTTCTGCTTACAACTTACTTTTAGGGCGACCTTCCTTGAATAGGTTTGGTGTGGTAGCCTCAACTGCCCATATGAAGATGAAGTTGCCTTTTCTTGAAGGAGGGGTGATCACCATAAAGGTCAATCAAAAGATGGAATGAAAATGTTATGAGAGTAGTTTGAAGAATTAAAAGGGAACTTACGAAATTGTCATTCAAGCAAGAGAGCTAGGATGGATTGTGGAGGTAGATGTGCAAGGAGTTAGAAGATAAGATAGCCGATGTGATATCGGAAAACGTGAATGTTTTTGCATGGTCATCGATAGACATGCTCGGGATAGACCCATATTTTCTATGCCATCTGCTTACCACGGATGAAAAGGTCAAACCCGTGGTTCAGAGGCGAAGAAAATTCAATGAAGACAAACGCCTCATCATCCGAGAGAAAACTTAGAAGCTCTTTCATGCTGGCCACATAAGGGAGATTCAATACCCTGATTCGTTGACAAATATTGTGTTGGTAAAGAAGGCCAACGGAAAGTGAAGGATGTGTGTTGACTTCACTGATTTGTTCAAGGCTTGTCCCAAGGATATTCTTACCCACTCCCGAGCATAGACTCCTTGGTTGACAACACTTCATGTTATCGGTTATTAAGTTTCCTAGACGCACTCTCAGGGTATAATAAGATTTGTATGCACCCAAAGGACGAGAGTAAGACAACCTTTATGGATGAGGTCGTTAGTTACTGCTACAAGGTTATGTCCTTTAGCCTGAAATTTTTTGGCACAACTTATCAAAGGCTGATGGATCGGATCCTTTCCCCCAATGCTCGGGCGAAACGTTCAAGTATATGTAGACGACATGGTCGTCACGTCGGAAAGGAAAGACCAACATATTGCCAAATTGGAAGAACTATTTGCAACAATAGCGAAGTACAATGTAAAGCTTAATCTAGATAAATGTGTGTTGGGGGTGGAAACAGGAAAGTTTTTTAGCTTCTTGTTGATTGAAAGGGGCATAAAGGCAAACCCCGACAAATGCGCGACAATCATAGAGATGAGAAGCCCGACCAATGTGAAGGAAGTACACTAGCTATCTGGGTGCATGGCCACCCTCTCTCGTTTCTTGTCGGCCAGTGGAGATAAGGTGATACAAACCAAAGCAACCAGCAGATGACTAAGTACACATCAAGCACTTCACAAAAAGGTCAGTCATCTCACTATACAAAGTTGGACCCCACCAAACCACGAGAAAGCATCAACAAAAAAGAAGAAGCTATAAACTAGAATATCAGAAGTTATTCCTTCTAGTATTTTCCATAAGAGAAAAGTTATGTAAATAAATTGGACTCACTTCGGGGGTCCAAAATAGCAAGATAGGCTAGAATAGGTGCCTATAGCATAATAGAGGGTGTAGTTATCATTTTAGTTTATGCCTAACCCTTTAGGAAGGAAATTTGACCTAGTTTCTAGAAAGACAAGTCTAGGGTGCGGTTTTGACTTAGTCAAACCCTAAAGGCAACCCCTCACACGTTTACTACCCTACCTTTGCCCTTTTTGCCCACCAAGACACCCATTCCTAAAAATAGGGCGCCTTACTCCTTGTATTTACATGTTGAATTTTATAAAAGGAAAACTCTGCACAAATTGTATGAGGCTTCTTAGCTCTAAGCATTAATCTTGAGTGAGTTGAGAGCTCTCAAGTGGCGACCCTCTACACTCATCTTGGAGGAAACCATACTCCAAGTGGCATGTCCCTTCTCAATTCACACCATAAGCTTTCTTCCCTTTATCCATTCTTCCATTTTCCATTACACTTTTATCTTTGTGTTGGTATTCTTGTTTTGTTTCATTTCCTTTTCGGTTTCCTTCCATATCTTGTGTTTCCTTTCATGTCTTTTACATTCCACACCATACATCATGTTCACCTTATTATGTGATTTTCCTTTTTGCCTTTGAAAGTGAACTTTCACACTTACTTAACCACTTGGTTAAGTTCGTGTTCAATAGGGATCTTCCCTAGGTCTCACCATATACTTGTTAAAAATATCAATCATAAGTAAAGTGTCACCTCTAAAATGGAAAAATCTAAAATCAACTCACATCATAAGGGGTACCCCTACTTTCAATGTTTTAAGATGAAAAATCATTTCCTGTGGACTAGTGAATGCGAAGAATTTTTCGCCAAGTTGAAGGAATACTTGGCAAGTCCCCCTGTTCTTGGTAAGCCAATCCCGGGAATCCCTATTCATCTTTAGTTTGCGATTACAGATCGGGGAATCAGCTCAGTCATTCTGCAAGATCATGATAGGGTCCAAAAGCCAGTCTACTTTGTGAGTAAGGTACTGCATGGACTAGAAACTCGATATCAAGCTATTGAAAAGGCCGGCTTAGCTGTGGTGTTCACAGCTTGGCGACTTCGCCATTATTTCCAAAGCTTTACTATGATCGTGATGGTTGATCTACCAATTCGCAAGGTCCTCCAGAAGCCCGATATACCAAGGCGAATGGTGCATTGGGTGGTGGAGTTATCTGAGTTCGACATACGGTATGAACCACGGGGGCTGATTAAGGGTCATGTATACACCGACTTCATGGTAGAACTTGTTGAACCAAGTGGTGTTCAAGCTTTGAAGAATCCAAAATCCTTTGAAGGATGTTGAAAGGTTGTGCTTGCTGTTGCTGAGTTGTCTTAGATATGATCTGGGGTAGTTTGAGTTTTGTAATTCACCCTTGATCGAATCCAAAGCATAGGCATTCTCAATCTTTTTAAAAGAAAAGTGTTTTTCAAACTAAGTGAAAAACAACCAATTGTTTTGTCAAAACAACCGATTGTTTTATACTCAGGTGCTTTTAGAAAAGATTGAAAACGGTATTTCAAATGATTGAGCTGTTAAAACCAAAACAACCGATTGATTCGAGAAAAAAACCGATTGTTTGTTTTGGTACCATAACAGAAAAATGGTTTTTGTTTTGACTGAGCTTTAAATGTTTTTAACTGATTACGCTCCAGTCTTTAATGCTTTGACCAATCTTTTAAATGCAATGAATAAGTTTGTTAAGATTTGATAACAAACAATATCTTTGAATACATTCAGAAAAACATATTTGAGTAAAAAACAATTAACACAAGTTTTTAAAAAGAGTTGAGATTGCTTAGAGATTGAGATTGATCAAAGTGTGTGAGATAGAATTTCTGCTTGTATTGATTTCAGATTTGCTTCTTTAACAAGTGTAATCCTTGTATTTGTTGAACAAGAATCTTTGTGTGTTTGCTGAGAAGTGTTGTGTGTTCTTAAGGAGATCAAGATCAGCATTCTTAGTGTTGGTGTGTTGGCCAAGAGAAGTGTGTGTCTTAAGGGGATCAAGGTGACTTTCTTGGTTGTGTTGTAAGTGATCTAGGTTTGATTGCTTAGTGGTGTTCCTCAGTGGTTTCTGAGAAGACTGGATGTAGCTCTGGGTTTAGAGTGAACCAGTATAAATCTCTGTGTGCAT
>Ga0123342_1008971_pt1 | contig 12249 bp, 4 predicted proteins | sample Turbeawhitnodule_FD_89960 | JGI IMG/M metagenome (GOLD analysis project Ga0123342, IMG submission 89960) | Root nodule microbial communities of legume samples collected from Mexico - Turtle bean Mexico white nodule | ecosystem: Host-associated > Plants > Roots > Nodule | place: Mexico: Nepantla... | reverse complement strand
TTTTTGTTCCTTAAAACTAACACTCTTAGAAAATTATGTATCAAATTAATTTTTAACATTACATAACTTACTACCCAATATATAAACAATAAAATAAAATAAAAATATGACGTGGCAGAAGTCATGCCAAGACTTCAGAATGACACGACAAAAGTCGTGCCTAATTGGGACGATTTGTGCATATGAAGTCGTGCCAAATTGACACGACTTGCCTAAATTTGTATTTTTTTTAAACGGATCCCATTTTGGTAAAAAGCAAAAAAAAATAACCCATCATGGTCAAAAAAACCAAAATTATAATTGTTTTCATTTTAGCCTATTTTTCAATTTTAAAATTTTAATATATATTATAGTAAAAATTGGTCTGACCGATACTAATTCATATATTTTTAAAGCATAATTATACTTTTAATTAGAGTTAATATGATTAATACTAACTCTTAATTTAAAATAAAATATATTTCATGCTAAAATTCACTTTGTCAATGGTAGTTTCCTATTCGTTTTTCTAATTTCGAAATCACCTTTTTTTAACTCGTTAATCTTTTTCTCTCTTTACACTAGTTTCTCTTAAATCTCATTTATTTTTCATCTTCCTCTTTCTAGTTTTCTATTTCTCCATTTTACAACTTTTTAACATGTATTAATGTTACATTTGAGATAAATGAGTTAGTTTTAAAAACTGGGGACAAGTTAATAAATCACTTTTTGAAAAAATTTTGCTATAAAAATTTATTAGATGCTAAAAGTAGGTCATGTAATAGTTTTAAAAAATGTTTACAAATATTTTCACTAATATTTTATAGAAATACTTGATGAATGTATAACGATAAAAATAAAAGTAACTCTATTTATAATTTCTTTAATTAATGAATTACTAGTGAAAATACAGTTGCACCTGTGTGCATTTTGTAAATATTTTAAAAATCTCTTTATGTTTTCTTTAATATAGATATTATATTATAAGTTTATAATAATTATATTTTTTTTTAAATTAATATATGACGTAAATTTAAAAATGTCATTACAAATTTTACTTTATACATATAACAATAAATTCTTTCTCAATTAAATGATCGAACAGTAATTTTTGTTCATGTTAGTGTAACATTCCAAAAATACTTCTAAGTATGACAATACAAGTTCTACTGATTTTCGGATAAACTTTGAGTATTTCAAAATATTCCTATTAAAAGATTATGACTTATAGAAATAGAATGAATCTATTTTCAACCACAATCACTCGATTTCATTTCAATCCATAGTAGTTTGATTTTGTTTCAATCACACTGACTACACATAAATCCATCGTCTATCGGAAGACTCATTAAGTATGTCCCTACCAAAGACTAACATCTGATCCATACATTAAGGATCAGGATAAGTTCAAACATTTAATACCGAGTATCTACAGTGGGACCCGATGTGTATGAACTCTCTCATCAACTTCTCACCATTTGATATCTTAGTCTATATGACTTAGATTATCAATGAAGTTAGAGGATCTCTGTTAAACATACACTTTTCATACTTAATGTACCATCAAACATTAAATTATATATTGTCTCAAACATTAACTTATATATTGTCCCAAATGTATGACATCAATTTCATACAATTTTCATCATTCATATATAATACATATCATTCAATCACATAACATTTAAAACTTCATAACATCTAAGAACCTTTCAAACATAAGAAACAATATTTAACTTCAATAATATCAAATTCTAATATTTATACATGTTCACACAACATAAAATCAAACAATTTTATCAAATAACATTCCTGCAAGAGGTATTGAAACTTGGGACTATATCCCCTGCACCTTCAGATCTTCTAGCCTAGGGTACTATTGAAAATTAAAGTTAGATTCCCTTACCTTAATTGCTTGCTTTCCAAACAACCTCTAGAATTTTATTCCCTTAGTTTGGATAAGCTTCAAGATATAAGAGCCTAATGCAAGTTATCCAAATAGAACAAAAATTCAGTATATAGTGGAATAAGTTGACAGGATTACTCTTCTCAACTGATCCCACCAAAATTGATAACTAAATTGTAAGGAAAAATTGAGAATAAATGATCTTTAGAGTAAAAATGAACTTACTTGGTTTGAAAATATGATCCGGTAGAAATTTTCCTTAACTCCTCAGCTACATCATGGTGTGATCAAATTCTAAATAGATGAAAATTGGAAAAAAAAAATTAAAAGAGAAGAGAAAGAAGAGAAGTTGGTAGAGATAGAGAGAAAGAAAAAAGAATAAAAAATGATCGTGAGTGTGTGGGGAGGGGGTGTGTGGCTTTTTTTAGGGATGGAAAAGCGGGTCATCCCGTCCTGCATAGGCCCGCCCCGCAAAGTTAGTGCGGGCTAGACTTCCCGTCCCGCCCCGCATAAGGGCTGCGGGCCAACCCACATTAAATCTTGTTTAGAAATTCAATGATTTTTTTTTTTTTTTTACTTTTCTCTTGAAATATTGTCATAAAAAACAAAGGCATTAGGATTAATACAACAATAAACATTAATTGAATGTTACATAATTCAAGTATCAACCTTCCAATATTCTTGACTTACCCACTACCTAACATATTCACTATTATATTATTCCAAATTACATGAAAAATATCATCTATATTTTCTCATCCCAAAAATAGACCAAAAAGGAGTCTTAAGGAAATTATAACTCCAATGACCCTTGTAATTTTCTACCCCAAAATGAAAAAGGAAGAAAAACAAAACATTTACTCCACTGCTGCCAAAGTTAATATTTTTTTTTGGTTTGCGAGCTTGCGGGCCAGCCCGCGCTACCACGCTGCTAGCCCGCGAGTTATGCAGAACAGACTCATGCAGATTAGCGGGTTAAAAAGGTGAGTCTGCCCCGCATTTTTTACCAATGGACCGCAAGCCGGCCTGCGCGGCTTGCCCCGCTTTACTATCCCTACTTTTTTTCTTACGTTGTTACAATTAGAGTTACAATTAGAGTTACAATTAGAGTATACCTACAATTAATAAGAAGTAAATAGTTTGATATTTATTAAATTATAAAAATAAAAGTAAAAATTATTATATATGTAACAGCTATTTCTAAAAAGAGTTTTTAATTAATTAACTTCAAATAAAAATAATTGTTTAATTATTATTTTATTCATAAATAAATAAATTATTTTTTAAAAGATGAATAATTACACTTTTTCTTTCAAAAAACACGACTATTATTATAATAACTATCGAAATAAAAATATATTATGAAATTATAAAATAATTTTATTGAAAATGAATATAAAATAAATATTTTTTTTATGTAATTTTTTTATTGTGAATATGGTTTTTTATTGGAAAGAATTATTTGAATTAAAAAAAAGTTAATTAAAGGGTGAAATTGTAAAAAAATTAGATTCTTTGTTTTTTTTTTTTTTTAAATTCCAAGTATTATAAATTTTTTAAAATTCAAAATTTAAATTTAAAACATATAATTGTTAAATTTCTTATATTTTAATATTATAAATGATAAAATTAGAAAAAAATGTGTAGAAAAAAAAGGAACTCCCTTAATTTATTATTAATCGTTAATTTTAAAAAGAGAAGTTATTTAATTATTTTAAAATAAAAATATTAATAATTAATTTTTTTATTTGACAAAAAATATGTATCCAATTTTTTATATTTACCATTATTGTGTATCTAATTTTTTTTAATGTTTTTTATAATATTAAGAAGTGAACTTTAAGCCTAACTCAACCCCATAAAACTGACTCATAAGGTTGAAGTTTGTACCCATTTATATACAATGAAATGATCTAATCTCTAGTCGATGTGGGATCTCCAACATATAAATGTATATCTTTATTTTTTATTATGTATCCAAATTATTTATTTATTAATTATTATTATTATTATATATCCATTTTTTTATTTTTATCATTATTATATATTTATTTGTATTTATTAAAATGAATTATAAATTCATACTCAAACATTCTAATTCATCGTAAATTTATGTGTTTCTGCATTTTTCAAATATCGAATTGTATATCTGTATTTTTTAGTTTTATCATTATCATATGTGTATTTGTATTTATTAAAATGAACTACAAATTCATACTGTAATATTTTAATTTATCGTAAACTTATGTGTATTTGTATTTTTTAAATATTAACATGTGTATTTGCATTTTTTTTATTTTTATCATTATTATATATTCACATTTTTTATTTTTATCACTACCATATGTGTATTTCTGTTTATTAAAAAGAACTACAACACATAATATACAATTTATTTTTATCCATTTTTTTTAATTCTATTTCGATTTTTTTTTTTAAAATGTATTTTTTAATGAAATGAATGGTAATTTTTTAAACAATGGGATGGATATAGTAGGTTCTAAGGTGTAGGAATTTACCTAATAATATAAGCAGAATGAATGCAACAATATATTGTAATTGTAGAATTGATTATTAGAAGAGTGAAGATAAAGGAGATTAAGAAGGGGAGTGAGATGTTTTTGAAGGAAGTTACATTTGATTTTTAGATAATAGAATTAAAAAAATAAAAGTGAGTACCAAAAAAAAAGGGAAAGACAAGAGTGTCCAAGATAATAATAAAATGACAAAATAACCAAAATAAATTAAATAAAAAAAAATATTGATAAAGATAAAATAGGAACAAATTTGTGTACACCAAAACGGTTATAATGGAAAATCCCCTTTATATATAAGTATAGATAACTATTGAAATAAAAATATATTACTAAATTATAAAAGTATTTTTATTAAAAACTTTTAAAAAAATAAATATTTTTGTAAAATTTATTATATGTAATTTTTTTATTGTGTACTTGGTTTTTTATTGGAATGAATTATTTGAATTTAAAAAAAGTAATTATTTAAAGAGTAAAATTTTAAGAAATTTTATTTTTTATATTTTTTTTCAAATTTAAATTTCTCTAAATTTTTTAAAATTCAATTTTTTAATAAAAAAAAGTAGTTATTTAAAGGGTAAAATCGTAAGAAATTGAATTCTTTATTTTTTCTAAATTCAAATTTCTCTTAAAAAATTTTAAAATTCAAATTTTTAATTTAAAATATATAATTTTTAAATTTAGTATATTTTAATATTATAAAGGATAAAATTAGAAAAAAAAAATGCGTAAAAAAAGAAATAATTTTATTTGTTCAAAAAGGTAAATTTTAAAGTAATTATGATTTTAAAAGTTTAATCAATTTTTAAACTCATGTATTTTTTATTTAGAAATTGATCATGTAACACTTCAGAAATACATCTAACTATTACAAGACAAGTTCTACTGGTTTCTATACAAAGTTGGAGTTTTCAAAATATTCCTATTAGAATATTATGACTTACAGAAATACAAATATTTACAATATAAGGTTCAAAACAACATCTTAAAGCCCTCTAGACCCTCTTGCACCTGTATGATCTTCTGTTTGTGTACGTAGTACCATCATCGTAGTTTACAACACAACAAGAAAAGTTAGGGAAAGCTAATGAAAAGAAATTCCATAACATACTTAATTTATGCAAAAAGAACCAATCAGACTAATAATTTATAAACATTTCTTTAAATGTTGTCATATAAAATTTCAATACCAACTCCATCATTCATATAGACCACACATGGATCTATTTTCAATCACAATAATTGGATTTCATTTCAATCCATATTAGTTTGATTTCATTTCAATCACACTGACTACACTTGAATTCATCGTCTTTCGGAAGACTCATTAAGTATGGCCTACCAGATATTAACATCTAATTCATGCATCAAGGATTAGGGTAAGTTCAAACATCCAATACCAAGTGTCTATAGCAGTACCCGATGTCTATGAACTTTCTCATCAACTTATCACCACCTCAGGAGAATACGTTTTCAACGAAGTTATTTTACTTGTGAATATAAAATTTCGATTGGTTTCACTTCAATTGACAAATTTCCTTTCATTTGGTCTAAATCAGACTTTAGAACATAACATGGCTTGGATCAGGTACATACTTCCTCAGTTGGGATACTTGGAAAATATTGTGCATTTTAGCTAAAGGAGGAGGCAAGGCAATTTCATACGCCACAAGACCTATTCTCCTGAGAATTTGTTAAGGTCCTATGAATTTAAGAATCCATTTCTTCAATTTGATTGCTCTCCTTACACTAGTGAATGATGTAACTCTAAGAAAAACATGATCATCTGCAGAGAATTTTAAAGGTATTCTTCTTTGATCTACATAAGATTTCTGCCTGTTGAAAGACATTTTTAATCTTTTCTGCATCATTTTAATCTTCTAATTGGTTTGTTGTATTAATTTTGGTCCAATTAACACACTCATGCCATTATGAAACCAACATAAAGGTGTCCTGCACTTTCTTCCATACAATGCCTTGAAAGGAGCCATTCCTATGCTAGCTTGGTAATTATTATTGTAAGTGAACTCTACCGAAGGTAGAATTTCATCCTAACTTCCTAAATGATCTAACAGACAAGTCTTGAGAAAATCCTCTAAGGAATGGATAATTCTCTCTGATTGTCCATTAGTCTGAGGATGGTATGCTGAGCTGAGTCTGAGTCTGGTTCCACAAAGATTCTTGAAGTGTTTTCCAGAATCTGGAGGTGAATATGGGATCTCTATCTGAAACTATGTTGGAGGGTACACCATGCAATTTGATTATCTCGTTTATATAAATCTGAGCCAATTTCTACATAGAGATTTTGAAATCTATAGGTAAGAAGTGTGTATTTTTTTGTGAACCTATCCACTATGACCTAAATAGAGTCATGCTTCCTCAAAGTACATGGTAAGTGGGTAACAAAATCCATTGATTGCAAAAGGACCTAAGAAATGATCTAGAAAAGATTACAAAACAAAATTTCTAAAGTGGATTGACATAGGTTGTTCTGAAATATATATGAATTTTTTTCACATTCTGAAATTTTTATGGTATATCCTGCGCTCAATAAGGAAAAATAAGCAAAAAATTTGAGCTGATTTCGTTTTGCATTCATAGAGAGATAAATGCAACAAGTTTGATACAACTACAAGGAATTTGGAGCGATTATGCAAGCTAGGTTTAACACTGGTCGAGTGGAGTGTAAAATTTATGGTAAATTTTCTATAACTAATTGTAACCTGAAAGTTTTACTGGATATACGTAACATATGACAAAACATATGGTAAAAGTTTCAAGCTAAATAACAAATCGAAATATGTGCAGCAAATTGAAAATTGAGAGCTACAAGTGCATTGAAACTAAGTTTGACACAACAAAAACGTGTTGAGTTTTGTGATTTTTAATTTTTTTTTGTAGTTGAGATTAGGATGAGCCTTTTTTAATGGATGTTGTATACATGTTAAGGTTCATGCAAAAATATTTCACAAAGTATAGATGCATAATAAGATCAGAATAAATTTTTGAAACAATATGAAAATCACACAATTTTGGAAACTGAAATAGAAACTTAAAGAAGTAAAGAACAAGTGAACAAAAAATTCAATACAATGAGTGAAAATTGATTAAAGAAACTCACTAATGAACTAGTAGCAAGTTAAAAGACTTAAGAACAAGTAAAAACTTAAAAACTCCAAAGCACAAGTGGAGAGAATCCTTTCCATTCCCATGAAGACAAGTGGTGTTTTGGAATTTGTGGGAATCCTCTCCATTGAGGGGATGACATGTTGTAAGTTGATTTTAGGATTGCACATTTTAGAGGTTGCACTTTGTTTAATATTTTTTGAATTAGCAATTATGGTGATAAACTCAAAGAAGATTGTCATTGAACACGAACTTAACCAAGTGGTTAAGTAAGTGTGAAGTGTTCTCTTCTAGACAACAGAAGAGAAAATGCAATTATATGGTGATTACCATGAGGTGCAGAATTTTAAGACAACAAAAGGTAGAATGGTAAAGATGACCAAATGGAGAAGAATATTAAAGAACATGAAATGGAAAGGAATAATGGCGCAAATGAAGAAGGAAAAGAGAAAGAGGAAAAGCTTATGGATGATGGAGGGGTGGTCACGCCAATTATAATGGTGGAAGACTCCAATATGAGTAGTGAAGAGTCGCCACTTGAGGTGCACTACACTCAAGATAAGACTCAAGAACAATTTAGGAGACAAAGGTCACTAATCATTCAAGCAGAGTTTCTCTTCTATATTCAAATTCAAGTGTCAAATACATGAGGCAAGGCATTCTATTTATAAGAGTGAGTGTCTTGGAGAACAAGATAGAGGGGTGGGGTTGTCATTTGTGAGAAACCTTCTAGAAGGAAGGTCAAAGAAACCCTAAACCTAGAAGCACTTGTCATGAAAGGTGGGTTTGGCATAAGACCAATTTATGCTAAGTACACCCCAATTTATGCTAAGTGAACCCTACTCTAGCTTATTCTTCTATTTGGACCCCCAAATTGAGCCTAATTTATTTACATAAACTTGTCTTTTAAAAAGACTAGAAGAAAGAACATCTAATGCTCTGGCCTATGTCCATTTTTTCTTCTACAAAGGTACTTCTTAAGTTTGGTGGGGCCTTGTCTTTGGTGAGAAACCCAGAGAAGATTGCCACTAGACACGAACTTAACCAAGTGGTTAAATAAGTGTGAAGGTTCTCTTCTAGAGGGCAAAGAGAAAATACAATTATATGGTGATGAAGATTATGATGTGTGGAAATAAAGAACATATAAGATGGAAGGAAACAAGATAAAAACTAAATGGCAAAGAGTAACATAAGAACATAATAGGGGAATGGGAAGTGGTGCAAATATGAAAAGGAAAAAAAATGAAGGGATGAAGAAAGCTTAAGTCTCACTAAACACTCCTACATAGTTTCTATTTTATTTAAAAATTCAAGGTGAAATTACATGAGGTAAGACACCGTATTTATAGGAGATGAATGCCTTGGTGGGAAAGATGAAAGGAGAGAGGGAAAGGGAGAGGAGAGGGGCGACATAGGGTTTGTCTCCAGGTCAATGTCGCCCCCTTAGGCCTAGTTTCTATAAACTAGGTTAAAAACCCTAATCCTAGGTGCATTGTCATGAAATGCGTGCTTTGGCACAAGCCCAAAATATACTAAGTGCATCCTACTTTAGCTTATTATTCTATTTGGACCCCGAAAGCGATCCCAATTTATTTACATAAACTTGATTTTTAAAAAGACCAGAAGAAAGAATCTGATGCTCTGGCCTATGTCCAGTTCTTCTTCCGGTGTGGTCCATCTGAAGTTTGGTGGGGCCTTGTCTTGGATGCTGAGATGAATGACTTAATTGTGAAGGGTCAGTTGTGTCCTTGGTTATCTCCTTGTCTAGTTGGGTTGTATGACAAGTACAAGCCCAAATAAGGCCCAAATACAAGCCCAAGTAAATCCTACACAAATATTGCCAAACTACACTACTCTATACAAGACTAAGAAGATGCAAAAGACTTTTAGAAATGGATGCTCTAATCAAAGATCTATCTTATTCAATCTTCTTAGCCCAAATTTTTGGTGGCTTGATGGTCCTCCATCAATGGAGCTCATATAAGACGATACACGCATCGTCCAAGAGTCAGACATAATGCAATAATAGGGAAATGTCCATGCTTCGTATTTATATTCTTAGAATGTTTTATGGCACTGGATTCATGTTTTTAGAATCTTATTTGGAATTTATGAGTTATAGAAAACATTATTTTCAAATAAGATTAATGGATTAAATGTTTTAGAAAACGTTTGAATAAATAGTATTGGACAGTAAAAACATTCAAAAAATGAGTTTGAATTGTTTCTAGTATTGTTTGAATCGTATTTTCAACCGGTTGTTTTTCTGATAATAGTTTTAATAATTTTGTTTTCTTGGCTGATCTGATTCTTTGATCTGTAAATCATTATTAATCTTCAATCTTAGCCAGTATTAGCGAAAAGCTTTCCTTAAACAATTCACCCCCCTTTTGTTAAGGTCATTAATTCTAACAACCATGCTCTGATACCACATGATGTGAGTTAATTTTAGGATTGCACATTTTTATTGGTTGCTTTTTATTTTTTTAGTAATGCAAGGTGAGAACCCAAAGAAGATCTCCACTGGACATGAACTTAACCAAGTGGTTAAGTAAGTGTGAAGGTTCACTTCTAAAGGGAAAAAGGAAAAACACAAGTATATGGTGATGATGAATGAGGCGGAAATTAAACAATAAAGGAAGTAAAGGATGGATGAAGATGATCAAATGAAAAAGACATAGTCAAGAACATAAAAGTAAAGTTAAATGGCGTAATGAAAGGATGGAAAAGAGATAAGGTGAAGGAAGCTTATAGAGAAAATGGAGGGGATGATCACGCCACTTGGAGGGTGGGGAAACTCCAAGATAAGTGAAGGAAGAGTCGCCACTTGAGATGCTCACACACTCAAGATAAGACCCAAAAAAATTTAGGAGACTAAGCTCACTAAACACTCAAGCATAGTTTCTGTACTATATTCAAAATCAATGTGTCAATATATGGAGGAAGGCACCCTTTATATAGGAAATGAGTGACTTGGAGGGCAAGATGAGTGAGGGGCAGAAAAGGAAGGGAAGAGGGATGAGTGACCATGGTCAAATCTGCACCTTAGGAAAACTTCTAGAAGTTAGGTTAAAAAATTTAATTCTAGGTGCACGTGTCATGAATAGTGGGCTTGGAACAGGCTGATTTTGCTAAGTACACTCCTATTTATGCTATGTAAACCTACTCTAGCTCATTCTTCTATTTGAACCCCTAAAGTGAGCCCAATTTATTTACAAACATTTTTTCTTGTAAGAAGACCAGAAGAAAGAACATTTGATGCTCTGGTTTATGCCAAATTCTTCTTTTGTTGAGGTCCTTCCGACATTTGGTGGGGCTTTGTCTTGGATGTTGAGATGACTTATCAAAGTGTGAAGTGTGTCTTGTGTCCTTGGTCATCTTCTTGGCTATTTGGGTTGTATCAACTTGGAATAATACAAAAGAAAATATCAGCCTTAGTTTTGAATAAAATGTAAATATTAGAATAGTATTTTTTGATTTTGTATTTCTAAGGCAACTTTAGAATAGGAATATCTTTCTCTCCAAACAAGACTTTCACTTAGACGACTCCTCCTCTTTGCAAGAATGACTCTTCAAGCTTCTCCTAAAGACTAGCAATGTGCCTCTTCTAAATGAATCTTCAGTCCTCTTGTGCCATTTGTCAACTCATGAGTGGAGTGTTTCTTGCACTCAGGATTGTCATATTGAATGCTAGGAATGAAAAGTCTTTTTAGTACTCAATAGTCAACTTAGGAGTCTCCTTAGTCTATAAATGAGAGACTCCTCTCATGTACATTTTAGACTTGATTGATATATAAAATTGTGTTTGTGAAATTCTTAACACACTTCTCCAAGTCTCTCTTCTATGATGCTCATTTTCATTTTAGAAACTAGAGGATGTTGGCCTAACCTCTTCCTTGGCTTTTTCACCTTGTAAACTCATTCCCAAACCCATAAACATCCATAGTAATTTGGCGCTTCCTCCATAAACCTACAAGTCTTCCGGTGCCTTCCATCAATTCCATCCAGATAAGCTTTAATCTCAAATATTTTTGGATTGTTCTTCAGTGTTGTTGCACCATGTTCCTTTGTTTCTCCATATGTTTTTCATTGTTTGTAATTTTCCAGCATTTATTTTTCAGTTTCCACCATTTATTTTGAGTTTCCACCGATTATTTCATTGTTTTATATGTTTCTTGAATTTTCATGCGTTCTTCTTCATGTTCTTGTTTTTTGGTTTAGTTCCTTTCATTTTAATTGTTTTAGAGTTATTTTTCTTCAAGTTTTGTTGTTTCTTTGTGTTTTATGTTGAATCTGTTAGGATGGATGGCTTTAAACTAGAGGGGGGGAGGGGGTGAATGATTTAAAGAGGGCTTTCGCAAACTTTAAGTCAAGAATGAAATTACTTTGAGAAACAATTGATAAGGAAATTAGTTTGCCAAAACACAAAGCAAAAAGCACAGCACCAGAAAAACAATCGGTTGTTTCGCAGAAACAATCGGTTGTTTATACCAGTTCACAAATATTAAAACTGAATTTAAAGAGATTAAGGATAAAGAGAATGCACACAGAGGTTTATATTGGTTCACTCTAAACCCAAAGCTACATTCAGTCTTCTCAGAAACCACTGAGGAAATCCACTAAGCAATCAAACCTAGATCACTTACACCACAACCAAAGAAGTGACCTTGATCCCCTCAAGACACACACTTCTCTTGGTCA
>Ga0123342_1008970_pt1 | contig 12251 bp, 8 predicted proteins | sample Turbeawhitnodule_FD_89960 | JGI IMG/M metagenome (GOLD analysis project Ga0123342, IMG submission 89960) | Root nodule microbial communities of legume samples collected from Mexico - Turtle bean Mexico white nodule | ecosystem: Host-associated > Plants > Roots > Nodule | place: Mexico: Nepantla... | reverse complement strand
TTCAACGACCAACACCCGCTAGATTTAGAAGCATTGGAGTATGTGAGAACAACATGGTCAAAATATTTTGTAACCATGTATAACACTCTAGTATAGATAAATCATTACAATGACAAATTCTTTTATATATTACCAAATTTTGTTGTATAATGTTATAATTTGTTGTATTTAATTTTTATATTTAAATTATGATTTGAAATGTTTTTATTTTCTGAAATTAAAAACTTTAAGCAAGTTATTTGAGATTTTTAAAAGGTTATTTGAGATTTTTAATTTTTTTTTTTATTCAAGACATATAACGCCGTCTTTAAAAAGCCATACATATAACGACGGTGCCTATGGGAACCGTCTTTAAAAGTGCCTTCACTTTTTTTAAGAAAAAACGCAACCCATCTTTAACGACGGTTGTGTGAACCGTCGTTATAAGTCGGAGTTTTTAACGACGGTTATGGGAACCGTCGTGAAAAGATCATACTTTTAACGACGCCAGTAATGACGACGGTTCCGGAACCGTTGTGAAATGTCGATTTTAACCGTCGTTAATTGACCTTTTTGTACTAGTGCAGGTTAGCAATGTTTGAAATTCTTTTGGAGGGTTAACATGTTTGAAATTCTTTTGTGGGGTGAGATGTAAGTAAGTATACATGTTTATTAAATATAATGTTGTTTAACAACCATCTATATATATTAGTTTGATTTAAGAGTTGGACCCACATATAGTATTTGTATCTGTATAGTATAGGATGAGGAGGGCCAAATGATTTATACACTATTTGAAGTCTTCTTCGTTTTGGTAAAAATATGAAAAACGTACCTTCCTTCTTTTATTGGCGTATAGACTTTGATTTGAACATCAGATGCATAGTAGTTCCTTGATATTAAGAACGTGTATACAGTTAATTAGTTATTCCGTATATTTCAGAATATTCATTGACTCATTCAACGTTATTTCTAATTGTTATTACTTAGTGTATTTCTTATGTTATTTGATTCAGACGATCAATGACTGACATCAAGACTGGTTCGGTCAGTACCGACCGGTACAATATTCTTTTTGTTTGATAAAAAAATAACTAAATATTTTTACAAACTTTTTTATTTTATCAAATATATTTATGTTTTTTTTAAAACTTTGAGATAAAATCACTTTTTTTTTATCAAATACCTTACAAAATCATCAAATATTTATTAAAAAGTGAATTTAAATTTAAACATTCTTATAAAATTAGTTTGTAAGAAGAACTATCTCACTCACATAATTCACTTTATTTCTAGTTGATATAAAATCTTTAATATAGTCTAATATAGAAGAATGATTTAACATCTCAAGAACTAATGGTATAATAGATTCAATTTTATCTGTAATTGGTGTAAGAATTTTAATATATTTTTTACATTGAGATATAAATATTATATGAAAGATATTTGTGGGTGGTAGTAACAATTGAATAACTAATAACATGATAAATCTAACAAATTAAATTTTAATTTATTTTTACCCTATTAACTTATAAAAAGTTTAGTTTATTCCTATTTATATAATATAATTTATTTTAGTTTTTAGTAAATATAAAAAAAAGTGGTTAGTAACAGAAAATTGGAGAGCTTGAGAAAAAGTATTTATAATTGGTGAGGCGGTGGATGTGAAATAAATTGTGAAAGTGAATGTAGTGTAGTCCATGGTGCACTGTAGTGTAGTCCTGTTTGTGAGAGAAAAATAAGGAAACATAACTTGTTACGCAAACTCATCCATTAATGGTGGCTTTATAATTTACCCTAGCCAGCCACAACACAATGAGTGCATGACTTGCGTGTCATCCTTTTTCAACTCTCTTCATCGCCGACACTGCAAAAATACACATTTCAAGTTAGGCACTAACTGTGCCCACAATCAAAATCTATGCCTACATTTTCTACTTCTTTATTTAGGAGGAATCAAATATTTGAATGCACCTTTTATTGTTTGTTTAAGTACACGTAACAGACATTCCAAGCATATCATTTTTAATGATTAATATATACAGACTGTATCAAGTTAGGCCCCAACGACACATCATCCATTTCGATTCATATTCCTTCAATTAACACCAAAACTTCTATCAACATCCTTCACTGAAAATTAAACCTCCAATTCAAATGGACCGGATATTCAACCCATTGAAGTGGTTTGATTTTCAAAAGATTTTGTAAAACTTGTATTTATATATAAACTTATTTTAGTTTGAGAATTTTTTTTTTATCTTCTTATATGTTTTTTCAATAAATGCTTTGTATAAAATTATTAATCGACTTAAACATCTAAGTAATTATTTGTATTACTATATTAATTAATTAAATTAGTATTGATTGTTTTATTTTTCCTTTAACATAAAATTTACACAATATGACCAGCCTACACTTTATACATTTGCTAAATCAAATTCTTTAACAATATTATTCAACTATATATTACATTTTATTTTTTTTCTTTATTATTATTATTGTTATTATTATTATAAAATTATATCAACCAATCAACTGGGCCCGATTTTATCTTTCTTTAGCATTTTATTCTTTACTTATCTTAGAAAATAAAATAAAAATCATACCAACCAAATTTGATCCGTACATACGCACAGCTCTCCATAGTAGTTAGATATTAAAAATAATAATTTCATATTTTCAGTATTAAAAAACTAAAATATATTTTTATACAGGTACAACAATTTTTTTTTCATTTTATAAGATTTAAATAAATTAACTAATTTATTATATTATCTTTATCACCCTACTCTTATAATTTTAGACTCATTGTCTAAATTAAATAGATATGAGGTTAATGTTTTTGGGAACATGGTGTTTTTATTTGATTCCAATAAATTTAAATTCTTGAATTCATTAAATTCAAATTTTAATGATATATATATATATATATAATTGTTAGTTATTATAAAATGGTCAAATTTATAGAAGACTGTGAGCTTTGAAAAGGAAAAAAAAGTTCTAGAAAAGGGAAATGGATGGAGAATTATAACGGAGACAAAAAAGTTATAGATAGGAAGAATTTCTATTATTTGAATTGTTATGGCTCCTATTATTATTGTACACTAACTTATGGTGAAAAATATATGTTTAATATCATCAATAATAAAATAACGGTTTAACAATTTTAAAATATGAAATTACATACTCGATAAGCATGAGTGTGAAATTGCTTGATTATATATATACTTTCCATGTGATTTTAATATTTATAAATTTATCTTTCATATTCTAATTATCATCATCAATTTGAAACTTTTTATTACATTTATTTAGTACTTTCCATCTGCCAATACTATTATCATATATAGTTTTATACGATGTCATATATATGGTCAGCTGAAAATATGAGAGTGAAATTCCTTTCTCTTATTCATGAATGAAGAATATTAATATTATGATTTTTTTAAAGTATATAATATTAAATAATGTAAAAATTAATCAAATCATAATATTTTATTTATTTAATTCTATAGTTAATTTATAAACAATTAAGAAAGTAAAACTCAAATTAAGGGAAACATTTGTGGTGCTTACTTGAGGCGTAGCTTCTTTTGTTTTTAAGTTTCACTTTCATAAAAAAATAAGGTATTTTTTTATTATTATATTGAAATGTTAGATTGAAAGTTTTAGCAGACCTGGTTGTTCAAAAGATTTTTTGCTATCCCGTGTTATTTCGACACCTTGGACTTCGGCATCTTTACTTAGGGATTCCCTGGGTAAATCATCGCCTGCTTCTTATTATTGTGGGTTGGCGTGGCGGAAATGAACGAAAAGCGAGATGAAGGAACGTGTGATAGGTAGTATAGAGCATAAGGAGCACAAATAGATATTTGCTGGGAGACACAGGAAGGAACTTCGGTTTAACGACTCACTAATAATATATGGGCCATACATTGTTCTCAAATAAAAATTATTAGGAAATTTCTTCCTGCACTTGTACTTTATCATTTTTTTTAAATTTCTAAAACTACCCTTATTTAGGATTTGAAAATCCTGAATAATAAATATAATTCAAAAATTAAAAAATAAATTCTGATAAAAAATTCTGGAATATAAAATTGAAAATGCATTTTGGATAACAATTTTTGGAATTTAAAAATATGTTCTAGAAATTTAATTCCGAAATATTTCTAGAAAAAGAGTTTTGGAAGTAATTTTTATCCACACCCTCTTTTTATCTAAGGTTATTTTCATCATTTTTGAGGAACATTTTGTCATTTCAAATAACAGATTGGGTACACTTAGAATTGATATGGTACAGGGAGAATTTGTCTAAAAATTACGATGTACGAAATTTTATAGGCATATTGCTTTATGGACTGTTTCTTCCTGCACCTCCATACATAACATGAAAATACATTTTTATCCTTCTTGTGCCACTCTCATAGAATATCCGGAAACGCGTTTGAAAAAAGATTTTCGGATTACATAATCCGAAAGTTAAAAAAGACTTCCAAATTATGTAATCCGGAAAGTAATCATGTATATGAAAAAACACTTTCGGATTATATAATCTGGAAGCTAATTACAAATTACGGAGGAGCATTTTTGGAAATATGAAAATTTATGAAGGTGAGAGAAGAAGGTATGGAGGTGCAGGAAGAAGCAGCCTGCTTTATGTCACGGCCCTATGCAAGTAGGCCTGTCTTTTAGAATGGAGATAACCATAGTTACATGCCCTAATATTTTTGTTTTTTCTTGCACCCCAACGATTTCTTTTCTTGGTGCATCCCAAATATTTTCAAAATAATTATTTTACCCCTTTAAAGTAATTTTTAGTTATTTGTTTACAAAATATTTTAGAACACGTTTCTGGAATTTCCAGAAAGGGATTTTCGTAATGAGTTTTTAAAACGTATGAAATACATTATAAAAGTTTTCTAAAATAGGATTTTTGGAACAAAATATTTAAAATAATATAATACCTTCTAAACTATATTTTTCAGAGTGATTCTTTGGAATAACTTTTTCCGGAATACATAAAATGTATTATAGAAAAAACTTTCTGGAATAAGTTTTTGTCTACTACCGGCTATGACTCTTCTTATTCCTCTGTAGCGTTATCCCTCTCTTCTTTTTGTGTAGTGGCGATGGTGAAACAGTGTCAGAAACAGTAACAGTGTACGGTGCATTGAGGAGGGCACTTTTTTTTTTCCGTTACAAGTAGAAGTGTACATAGTAATGATGGGGTGCAGGAATCAAAAATTCATTTTTTCAGGTAATGCTTGACTACAAATAAAAATAATCATTTTTTGACTCATTTTCCCTGCACCCAAATACCAAAATGCCTTTAATAAAATTTGTGAAAATACAAAAATTCCCTTAATGAAATTGAAATTAGTTTAAGGGAGAGATCTGCACCCAATCACAGCACCCCTTCGTTTTCGTGCAGCAACCGCCATCGTCACCTTCGTTCTCGCGCAGCAGCCGCCACCACCACTGCCACCGCCATCGCCACCTTCGTTTTTGCACTGAAAACAACGGAAAATGTCGTCTTGCCATTATTCTGTTCGCATTTCTCTCTCTGAGATAGCTGTATCCATTGAGAATGCTGGAAAAAAAATATCACTTAGTTTCTAGATATAGAAATCCATAAGTCAAAAAATATACTTCTGCATGCCTACATCCAGAACACAGTTAACTATTCTGGATATGTCCATCCGAAATTCAAAACCTAATTCTGGATATGTACATACGGAATACAAAACCCAATTCCAGATAATGATATCCGTAACGCATTTCTCTACTACAGACATAGGCGTCCGAGAGCTTCAACTGCAAATGTTAATTGCTTACAGATGTTTATATCCGGAGTGTTTAACAATGACCCGTAAGGTTAAAATCAATCTTTTGGATATCGGTATCCGTGACCACATCAGCTCGAACAAAATGCAAAAAAACCAGCTTAAATGTCTTCTTACCTCACAACAATGTCAACCGGCGGACCTTACAGTGCAAACGACCCGTCCACCACCACACTAAAACCACCTCCTCTACAGCTCAAATCACCACCAAAAAGGAAAAACAAGTTTCTTTACACCCTACACCGTTTTTCAAAATAAAGAAGATAAGAACATAATGAGATTTTAAAAATTTGGTTGCAGGATTCATGGAGAGTAAATAGTTTGATAAGGAATTTATATGTTTATTTGATCTGACTTTCTAAACTGGAACATGAATTTTAGACAAAATATAACGAAACAAATTTCATCAAATTTTATTCTTTTTCATTCTCTTTAAATAACTAAAGTAATGACAAATCCATTCCAATGTATTTCTGTTTGTGAATCCAAATGTAGTTTTAGGGAAAAAAATTCAAATAATTGATAAAAAAAAGAAAAAAAAAGAAGGCAGAGCATTACATAATTTAGCTTGGCTAAGCTTAGTATTTTTTTTTTTATATATATTTGAACTGATACAAATATCTGAATCTCTAACATGTGGGGTCGAAGTTGCCTTAAATACAAAGCAAGATAATAAGAATAATAACTAATTAAAATGTATAGTCATCTTAAGGTAGACAACAAGTTTTTTTTTTATAATCTGGGCAATTCATGCGAAGGTTTAAAATCAAGGTTTAGATTTATTCATATTTTTTGTGAAGGAAATGTGTGTGCTGATAAGTTGACTAATTTAATATTTATTTATAGAGAATCATTTCATTTTATTGGTATAATATGTTTCCTTCTAGTATGTTTTTAGAATGATTTATGAATAGGTATAGTCTACCTATGTTCCGTTTTTGTTAACATATGAGTTTTGTTATAGTCTCCCATTTTTTTTATATATTTTTTGTTTTATTTTTAATCATACGTGTGATGAGAGATGATTGTTGTTACTTGTAAGCATAACTGAGATGTCAAGTTATATATTATATAGTGTGCCGAACATGAAAGTACAATCTTAATTTGAGAAAGATTTTTTATTGTCTCATGAAGTGGTGCATGTAGGTATGTTATGTAACACTCTCACTATTATATATATAATTGTTATTTAATTATAAATTGGGAGTTGATTTTTTTTTTTCAATAAGATTTGCTTAGAGAAAACATTAATCATAACATAATTTTATAAATATAAATGTATGTTAACATTGTACATCTTTATAATTATTCATAATATATTATAAAACCATATAAATGTTGCATAATAATAAGAAATCTACATTTTATATATATATATATATATATATATATATATATATATATTCTAAATTCTTCATAAGTCATCCTTCTAGAAATCATAATTCTAGTGGAGATCTCCCAAAATTTTCATAAACAACTTTACTGCGCAAGTACTACTTCTATTGGTACAACAAATACATATTAAAGAAAAACACAAAAAAGAGTGAAGTCTTTATATGCCTTAAATATCAATCTTAATAATTTTATTTTATCAGCAAATCTTAATAAACTTAACATACAATACAAACAATGAAGCCTATAACTTGGTCTATAACCACAATAATGTGGGCTTATAACTTGACTCACAAATATAAGACTTAATATCACTTTATGACACATATGGATCTATATTCCATTTCTAATTATCCACTATGAACATCAAAAGTTACATGGAAAGTAATTAGGTAGTTGAGTGTTTCTCATAAAAGAAATTGGTACAATCATAATTATTTTTCTCAATAATTCTAGTCATCTTCCAACAAAAAAAAAAGATATATACTAACTACCTAACCTTGGCGATGTTGAGTAGGTATCGACAGTCCCAATTTCGACCTATGAATATCTTAGCCCAAGGTGCTATTATGAACTATATAGATTCACCTACTTGGTAACTTAAATCTCACTCGGTCTCTGTCTTCCATCCTGCAATATATCAAACTGTGACTTCCCAAATACAAAGAATCACATAACATAATGACTATTAAGATATGTCATATTTTTCTTGCCAATAATCTATACACACCATTCAGATAAATATAAAAAAAGTATAAAATACTAATAAAGCATATAGATAATTTTTCTTTTATCCAAACTCATTAAATAAAATAATAAGTATTTTTACCTTATTTTTACTATTAATTCATATATTTCTTTGAATTATAAAAAAATTATATTTAAAATAAAATAAAATAAGAATTAAAGCCATAAATTTAAATAATTAGATATGGATCAATATATTATAGAAAAATAAAATGATAAAAATATAAATTAATAAATAGAACCAATGCGTAACTAGAGATTAATAAAATAAATAAATAAATAGAACCAATGTGTAACTTGGGATAAATAAAATAAATAAATAGGGCCATTGTGTAACTGAAAATTAATAATAATAAAAAAATAGGACCAATGCATGACTCAAAATAAATAAAATAAATATATATGACCAATGTTTAACTGTATATCAATAAAAAAATACATAAATATGACCCATGCATAAATGGAGATAAATAAAATAAATAAATAAATAAATAAGACTAGTGTATAACTAGATATTAATAAAATAAATAGATATGATCAATACATATTTGGAGATAAATAAAATAAATAAATATGACCAATACGTAACCGAAGATAAATAAAATAAATAAATAGAACCAATGCATAATTGAAGATTAAGTAAATAGATAAATAAGACCATGAGATAGAAATATAACCAATGCGCAAATTGAGATAAATAAAAAATAGGACCAATACATAATTGAAGATAAATAAATAAATAAATTGGATCATTGTGTAACTAGATATAAATAAATAAATAAATAGATAGTTTGAAAAAAAATAAAAGGCTAAACACACATAAGTTTATTAAGATGAATATAAAGAGATTAATCCCACTCTCCCTTACATTTGGAGTAGGGATGACAATGCGGGTTGACCTCTCTCGCATAGAATATGCAAGCTGAATTTATTAGTCAGCCCGCATAAGAAATACATTTTTAAAAGAATAATAAAATAATTTTTTAAAATAAATTTGTTGAATAAATTTAATTTTTTTATTTAGATGCATTAGATAAGTGATCTCACAATATTATTCTCATGATACATGCTTAATAAGATGTGATTAAAAATTATGGAAAATGAAATATGAGGCCGCATGACGAAAATATGGGGGTGTAGAAAAAAATGTAGATTTTTAAGTTATGCGGGTTATGCGGCGCGGGCCTAAGCGGGCCAATTGGTTGAAATAGGCAGCCCGCCTTGCATTTTTCTCAGCAGGCCGTGGACCGGCCCACCCCACTTTGCCATCAATACTTTGGAGTGACACAATAAGATAGAGCTGCAAGTATTAAGATTTAAAATCTCCTTGCTCCAAATATCCTTTCTTTTTCACTTTCTTTCTCTCTCCCTCCCTCTCTCACACACTTTTTCTTTCTTCTATGACTTAACTTTCTTTCACTCTCATATTCTCTTACACCTATTTATAAGCTTATTTTATTTTATTTTATTTTATTTTAAAATTCATGATTACATTTACACTTTGTTTTGTTTGGATGAGGGTGGGAGTGGAAAGGGAAGAAAAGAAGGAGAAAGAAAGTGGAAAATTATGTTTTTTTGAATGAGTAGAAAGTGAGTAGATTCGAGTGAAAACATTGTAGATGATATGATTGATGTGACTGAAATGTGAAAAAAAAATTGTGTTATTTATTAATTGATCTAAATACCTTTGTCATGAAATTGGGAAGGATTTAAATTAAGATAAAGATAAATGTTTAGATATATATGTTTATAATGAGTAATATTTACAATTAAAAGTATATATATTTATATAATTATTGTTGTTTGAAATTTGTAATTAAAGAGCAATTGTAATTATTATCAATTAGCCAACTATGAAATTATATAAATATGCCATTATTATTAAATCTTGGCCTTAAAGTGTAATTAAAAATCATGTTGACTCACTTATGCATCACAAAGATAAGGTCAAACATTTAATAAGTTATGAATAAATTATTAATGTAATTACTAAATGCCTTCAATTAGGTATAGACCAATATCAAAAGTTTTTTTTTTATTGCAGTTGAAAAATTATTCACATTTTTTAAGTGATCGAAAAACTAAAAATATTTACAAATAGCATGATATTGTTAACACATAAAGAAGTGAAAATTGCTTAACCAATAACAAGAGGAAATCAAATTTCGTTCTCCTTAACATACTTGAAACTAAACAGTAAGCATTGTATAATGCATATAACATGATGTAATAGAAGTTAGACAAATTAACCTTCCCCAACAATGCAAAACATATGCCCTTCAACCCCAGTAATCAATTAGACTTACATGCATAATCAGTTATGGTTAGGGCCATAATTGATGAAGGTATAATAATCAATTATGGCCCTAATCATAAATGATTATGCATGCAAGTCTAATTGGTTATGGGATTGAGGGGAACATGTTTTGTATTGTTGGGAGACATGAAAATCCAAAGAGTGAGTATAGGAAATGTGGTATGAGGAACCAACTACCACAATGAAAAATCATCATTTGTCCAACCAAATCATGCATATAACAAAGCATCATTCCTCCGATCAAGTAGACGTTTACAAATTATATGCACATTCAACAATCATGCACAAATAAAAAAACAAGTTGATGCAAGTGTAAGAGAATGCTTACTTGGATAACCATGTTGCTAGAAACCAAAGTGTATTCTTTGAAAGCAAAGTGAATTTTGTAACGTGTATAGAGTGAAGCTTGAGTGCTCCTTAGGTTCAAGCCATAAGAAAAAATTGGTTGAGGGAGACTTGAATGCATGCCGTCAAGGACAACTTTGGTTCTCATACTAACCAACACATACTTAACTAAATAATGTAGGGAATGTTGGCTTGAATATTGGACAGTGGTCTCGTGGTTGCACGTGAATGAAGTGGTGAAATGTGTGATTAGAATTCCAACAACTTTGAATGACATATTTGTTCCCTTTTTGTAGAATGCATGTGAGTTTGAAGGACATTGTGTAGTCATGTGAATGGATTACCCTTTACTACAAGAAAATCATTAAATAGTAATCAAAATTAGAGACAAAAAATAATTAGTCACTATATTGACTAAATTAGATACTATTTTAGAGACTAAAAAATTAGTTGTATCTAAAGTGCTTTCTATTATTAATAAAAATTTATGAAATGGTTTCTAAATTGGTATCTAAATTAGCTACCAAGATTTTAACTACTAATATTTTAGATTCTAAATTAGTTTCTAAAATACTAATGGTAACTAATGGTTAGATACAAATAATTTTTTAGTTTACAAATGGTCTCTAATTTAGTCAAATAGTAACCAATTATTTTGGTCTCTAACACTAGTTTCTATTTAATGATTTTGTTCTAGTGCTTATTTCTTACATGCATTGATTGAAAATTTGACCATGCTATGTACAAATGCATAAGGAAAATGGTGTTTAAATTCAATTGTAATCGATTAGAGTTAAGGGTGTAATCGATTATAGCCACTTGGTTTTGACCAAGAGAAGATTTGATGAATTCAATCTGTGTTAAAGACTTGAAGTTGTGTGTGTGTGTGTTTAGGTAGATTTTGATATGTAACTTTGCATTGCATTATGATCCAAGTTACTTCATAGTTTATCTTTTCGAAAAGTTTTGTTTTCTAAATCTATGTATTTATTCTTTATGAATAGATATAGTCTACCTATGTATCGTTTTTGTTAACATATCAATTTTGGTCTAGTCCCCCATATTTTTTTTTTGTATTTTATTTTTTTTAATCTTTTTTAATAATACATTTTTTATGTGATGACAAATAATTGTTTTTACTTGAGGTGTCAGCCTAGCTGAGATTCAAGTTGCATAGTGATCAAACTGTTTTTACAATCATTATTACCTTATAAAAGTATGAAATATGATAATTTCAAACAAGGATTTTCATGAGAGAAACAAAAGTGTTAAAATCATCTTGGAGATTGAGTTTGTTGTTGAATCAAATGTGTTCAAGCTTTGAAGAATCCAAACCCTTTGAAGTTTGTTGGAAGGCTGGCTGTGCTTGCTGTTGCAGAGGTGTTTTAGAATAGGATCTGGGGTAAATGATAAATGTAAACCAAATGGACCCACATTCATAAGGGGACCAAATCTTTGTACTTGAAAATCTTCTTTTTAGGAAACCTTGGAGGAGAGCATGCAACAATGGTACCTAGACAGTGGGTGCTCCAAGCACATGACTGGGGACAAATCAAAGTTTCTAAGCATCTCCTTTAAGCAAGAAGGGCACGTTACCTATGGGGACAACAACAAGGGGAGGA
>Ga0123342_1008969_pt1 | contig 12251 bp, 4 predicted proteins | sample Turbeawhitnodule_FD_89960 | JGI IMG/M metagenome (GOLD analysis project Ga0123342, IMG submission 89960) | Root nodule microbial communities of legume samples collected from Mexico - Turtle bean Mexico white nodule | ecosystem: Host-associated > Plants > Roots > Nodule | place: Mexico: Nepantla... | reverse complement strand
TGTATTTTGCAGAAGATTTGCTTCCAATTCTGTTTCTGAGATATTGTAGATTTTATTTTCTCTTTCTTCTCCTCAGAATTTGTTTTCTGTTTTGATTCAAAGAAGCAACTTGGACTTTTGCATATTTGGCTCATTCACAAAGGTAGATGCTTCAGATCATTTACCCTAAAAACACAATATTAACAATAATAATAGTTAAGGCCCAAATAAACCCAATTATAAGAATATTAATTAAAACAATGGATTTATTTATTATTATAGTCCAATAATCTATGACTAAGGCAATTGTGTGTGAATAAATATATGCTCATCAGAAAGTCCTAAAACTATTACATAAATTATAAGCTTTGTGGGGTTAAAAGGACATCACAAGAGATTCATACAAGGATTTTCTAAAATAGTGGCTCCTTTGACCCAATTGACTAGAAAGGATCATCATTTTGCATAGGTTGAACAATGTGAGAGAAGCTTTGAAGAGTTGAAAAGAATGTTGAGTAACGCTTCTATATTGATAATCCTTGATACCAATAAGTCTTTTGAAGTTTTCTGTGATGCTTCCTATCAGGGATTGAGTTGTGTTCTGATGCAGAATAAAAAAGTTGTTGCCTATGCTTCTCGTCAGTTAAAGGTGCATGAAAGAAACTATCCAACTCATGATTTAGAATTGACAACAGTTGTCTTAACTTTAAAAATATGAAAACATTTTCTTTATGGAGTTAGTTTTAATGTGTTCAGTGTTCATAAAAGATTGAGGTATTTGTTTGATCAGAAGGAGCTTAATACGAGGCAGAGGAAGTGGATTGAATTTTTGAAAGATTATGATTTCCAGCTAATATACCATCTTGGGAAGGAAAACGTTGTTTGTTGAGTCGTAAAAAGATACAAATATCGTCGCTTATGATCAGAGAGCTAACATTGATTGAAAATTTCAAGAGTATGAATTTGAAGGTTTCCATGTCTTCAAATTGCATTAGTTGTAATACACTTGTTATAACTAATGAATTTATGGAGAAGGTGGAGGAAAAGCAGTTGGAAGATTCAAAAATTGAAGAACTTAATGGGTTTATTAAATACTGAAAAAAAAAACTAAAGACTTCTTTTTAGGAGTGGATGGTAATTTGAGATTCAAAAATAGAATATTCATTCCAAAGGTTAATGAACTAAAACAAATAGTGTTATCTGAAGGTCATAAAAGCAAAATCAGTTTACATCCAGGAATGACCAAGATGTGTCAAGATCTTAAGAAGTCTTATTGGTGGCATGACATGAAGAATGATGTAGCCAAGTTTGTAGCTTCTTGCTTGACTTGTAAAAAATCAAAGATAGAACATCAATGACCTGAAGGCATGTTAACTCAGTTAGACATTCTAGTGTGGAAGTGGGATAATATCTCAATGGATTTTATTTCCCACTTACCACGTACTTTGAGGAAGCATGACTCTGTTTGGGTCATAGTTGATAGGTTGACAAAGATGACAAACTTTCTACCTGTAGATTTGAGAATCTTTATGCAAAATATTGGCTCAGCTTTATATAGATGAGATAGTTAGATTGCATGGTGTGCCCTCCAACATAGTTTCAGATAGAGATCCCAGATTCACCTTTAGATTTTGGTAAACACTTCAAGAAGCTTTAGGGACTAAACTCAAACTTAGCTTAGCATATTATCCTCAGACTGATGGACAATAAGAAAGAACTATCAAGTCCTTAGAGGATTTGCTCAGGATTGTGTGTTAGATCATTTGGGTAGTTGAGATGAAATTCTACCGTTGGTAGAGTTCACTTACAATAATAGTTACCTAACTAGCATAGGAATGACCCCTTTTGAGGCATTGTATGGAAGAAAGTGCATGACACCTCTGTGCTAGTTTCAGGATGGTGAGAGCGTGTTAATTAGACCATAATTAATACAACAAACCAATGAGAAAGTCAAGATGATTTAAGAAAGATTGAAAACATCTCTCAGAAAGCAAAAATCTTTTGCAGATAAAAGAAGAAGACCTTTAGAATTCTCCGCGGTGAACATGTCTTTTTGAGAGTACTGTTCACTGGTGTAGGAAGAGCACCCAAATCCAAGAAATTAACTCTTAAGTTCATAGGACCTTATCAAATTATCAGGAGAATAGGCCCTATGGCTTATGACATTGCTTTGCTTCCTCCTTTAGCTAACATTCACAATATTTTCCACGTATCCCAGCTAGGAAAGTACGTACCTGATCCTAGCCACATTCTAGAGTCTGATCAGGGTAAGTTCAATACAACCTAAGTCGTGCATCTCATATGTCACGGTGTGCATGAACTCCCCCATCAGCTTCTCACCACCTGATATGTTAGTCTATGTGACTTAGATCATCAGTGAAGCTCGAAGATTTCTGTTACCACATAGGTGATCATCAATAAAGCTCGGAGATCTATGTTACCACATAGGCATCAATACTTAATATACAAACAAACATCAGTCCATACATTATCCCAAATGTATGAATTCAATGTCATACCATTTTCATCATACAATATCATTCAAAATGCAATCCACAACATTCAAAATCCTATTTAATATTAAAAAAAGAACACTTAAATACTAAACCATCAAAATATAATATTTTTACAAGTTTAAACAATATATATAAACAACATCTCTGCAAGAGAAATTGAATATTAGGACCACGTCCCCTCCACATTCAGATCTTCTAGCCTAGGGTAGTGTACTGGTATGGGCGAGGCCGAGACCCATCTGGCTGCCCGAGACCGAGTCTACCTGACCGAGACCTGGGGAACCTAGTCGAGCCTTAAGAGATTTGGCCGAGATGACGAGGCCGACTACCCACTTGGCCGAGACGACCGAGACCACGGGAATTTGGCCGATGGCCGACCCATACCATGGGAACTTGGCCGACGGCCGATCACTATTACAATTAACGCTCAAACCGAGATCAGTGAAGTTAATCCATCATAAAAAATTAGGTAATGCAACCTTAAGCGGTATCCACCTCGATAAACGAGCCCAACAAGGTAGGCCCATTAGAATAATATAAATAGCACGCATCCCAAGGAGTAAGGTATGTCATTTATTACTATTCACCTACCTGAGAGCTGACCACCCGCTTTACTGACTTGAGCGTCGGTGTGCCTTCGCAGGTACCCCCACCATCCGGTGTTCACCCGAGACCGAGTGCCGAAGGAGAAGCAGGAGGACGAGAAGAATCCCAGCTCATCACCCAGCTACCTGACCGACCAAAGGAAGGAGAAGAAGACTTCAATAGTTCTCTAGGTCCCATCTCCCTAGTAGGAACAGGTAGTATTAAAAATTAAAATTAGTTTCCCTTACCTTAATTGCTTGCTTTCCAAGCAACCTCTAGAATTTTAGCCTCCCAGTCTAGATAAGCTTCAAAATATAAGGGTCTAATGCAACTTTTCCAAACAAAACATAATTCAGTATATAGTAGAATAGGTTGAGAGGATTACTTTTCTCAACTGACCCCACCAAGATTGATGACTAAATCATAAGAAAAAACAGAGAATAAGGGATCTTTAGAGTAAAAATGAACTTACTCTATTTGAAGATCTAATCGGGTAGAAATGTACCCCGACTTCTCAGCTACAACATGGCATGATCAAATTTTGGAATAGATAAGGTATGAGAGAGAAATTGAAGAGAGAAGGAAGATAAAGATAGAAGGGAGAGAGAAAGGGTAGAGGAGGGGAGGGGGTCTGGTTCCGGGGGGTTACACAAAGTGGGCCTAGATAGTAGTTGAGATTGACTGTAACAATTGTTGTTGGTGTCGATCGCTCAATAATCGTGTCCTCAGTTATGCTCCCTTGTATTCTAGTTCTTCAACTCTTCCACTCCTTCAGGCTTCAACACTTCAACTCCTTAGCTTCCTAGCGCTCGATCGGGACTAAGCCTATAGAAGGTTTTTCGACGATCAAGTAAGTACTCTGTATTGAGAGTGTATGATGTAAAAATGATAAAAACATACTTTATTCTTTTGTAGAAGGCTTATTTACAATGTTTGGTAATTAAATATTTGATTCATGGGCCATATATGGCGCATATCTTCAATAAATCAGTGTTAGCTGATTTCTTGGAGTGCCACCCGGATTTATAAGGAGGTATATTTGCCACATATCTTCAATAAATCAGTGTTAGCTGATTTCTTGGGGTATCATTCGAGTTTGGTGGAGTATGACCTTATGGGATGTTTTCTTACTTTTCGTTTATTGTCAATTTGTTCTTTAATGTGGTTGATCACCCGGTCGGCCGGTCAACAATGCTGAGTGACGTGGCTCATTCGGTTCCGACCAATATAATATCTATTTTAAAAGAAATAAAAAATATGTTTGTAAATATCATATCAACACAAGGATACTTAACCATGTCATGTCATGTTATGAGTATTACTAACATATGTAGAAGGTACATCCTTATTGTATTGTTACCTATTCATAATTTATAATTATAACAGTATATAAAGGAATTTTTTTTGGTGTAAATATTTTATATTTTAATCTTAACTAAATTTTAAAACTAAAAAAAATCTATAACAATATTGAATATGCATTCAGTATTTTTATTTTATTTTATATATATTTTTAATATAAATTATCTAAAAATTAAAACCCATCACCTATCAGCCCCCCCTCCCCCTTCTTTTGTTTTTTTTTTTTTCTCACATTGCTTTCTCTTTTTGTAAATTTTATCTCTCCCTTCTCTCTTCAATTTATCTCCTACAACTTATCTATTTCAAAATCTGATCATGTCATGCTATAGCTAAGGAGTAAGGGTACATTTCTACCCAATCAAATTTTCAAACAAAGTAAGTTCATTTTTACCCTAAATATCCCTTATTCTCTATTTTTCTCTATGATTTAGTCATCAATCTTGATGGGGATAGTTGAGAAAAGTTTTCCTCTCAACTTGTTTTACCATATACTAAAATTTGGTAATATTTGTATAACTTGCTATAGGTTCCTAATTTTTGGAGAGATTTCCCTGTTTGAGGTAGAATATCCATTAGTGGAGTTTCAGGTAAGGGAAGCTAACTTATTTTTTAATAGTACCCTAGGCTAGAAGATCTGGATGTGGAGGGGACGTGGTCCCAATATTCAATTTATCTTGCAGGGATGTTGTTTGTTTATATATTGCGTTGTTTGTTTACATATTTTTTAAACTTGTAAAAAATATTAGATTTTGATGGTTTAGTATTTAAGTGTTATATTTTGATGTTAAATAAGATTTTAAATATTGTGAATTGCATTTTGAATGATATTGTATGATGAAAGTTGTATGGAATTGAATTCATACATTTCGGATAATGTATGGATTGATGTTTATCTGTGTATTAAGTATTGATGCCTATGTGGTAACAAAGATCTCCGAGCCTCACTGATGGCTAAGTCACACAGATTGATATCAGGTGGTGAGAAGCTAATGGGGTATTTCATACACATCGTGATATATGAGATGCACGACTTGGGCTGTATTGAACTTACCCTGATCCTTTTTGTTGGATTCGCTGGTAATTTGTGGATCAGGTGTTAGTCTCTGGTAGGACTTATTTAATACGAGTCTTCCGGAAGGTGTCCGTTGTTATTATGTTTGTTGAATATCTTGGAAGTGTAGACCCATGTGAGATCTATGTGATTTTTATGTTGGAATTCAAAGAAGATTGAATAATTGAGAAATTGATCTGTGTAATTTGGTTTTCTCTTTTGATTTAATTATGTATATTATAAAATTTTATATTTACTAGCTTACCCTTGCTTTTCTTGTTGTGTTGTAAACTGCGATGACTGTACTATGTACACGAGCAGATAATCGTACAGGTGCAGAAGAGCCTGTAAGATTTTAGAGTTTGTTTTGAGCTATGAATTGTAATATTTTTATTTCTATAAGTACTAATCAAGCATTAGGAATGTTTTGGAAAATTCTAAGCTTGTATAGAAACCTATAGAACTTGTATTATAATAGTTAGAGGTATTTTTTGGATGTTACATTTAATGGTATCAGAGCGGTTCATCTTAGGATGACCTGAAGGTAGTGGGTTTATTGTGTTTCTCTTGCGTGTAGATTTTTTTGAAGTCTAACTTTAAGATTTAGTTAAAAGTTTCTAATAAGGTGTTTGACAAAGTTTTTTTCTTGAAATCTTGTTTGTGTTTGAGTCAAACTAGTTGTTATGAATAAATATGAAAATATTAAGAATGAAAAGAATCTTGATAAAGTGGTGAGGGTGCACACTCATGACTAAATCAAGATGACTTTCTATCTCAATTCTGAAAGTAGAGTATACTTTTTATATATATTTTGGGATGGTTATTTCTACATTAAGTGTAGTTGATATTGAACACAAGTTTATTTTAGGGAAATAAATCTAATCACGGTAAGTGTTTGGTTGCAAGTTTTAAAGCGGTCTTTTCAGCTAATAGTTTTACACCAACATTTGTTTCATCGTAGTATTTTTTTTTTATATACATGGTAGGTGGTTGTTATTATCGATGGACTCAAATTCTAAGTGAGTTTGAAACGTCTGTCTTTGGAGGACCTAGATATAATCTTTCGAGATGAATTGACTTTATGTCCATCACTTTTTTTTTTAATTGTGATGAATAGAAATGTGACATCTCCAAATTGAAATAATATGGAATTAGTAGTTGCACAACGAGTATGGAATGAGTCACGAATTAGGGTAACTTGTTTCATAATTTGACGTCAAATAGAGATAAATAATAAATGTTAGATAATTAGTACTTCAGCAGAGTGAAGCTGTATACGCATTTTTCCTGAGTAAGTGTCAAGGTTGTCTTCAAAGAAAAAAAAAGTGGAATTTTCTTTGGTTTGGTGCTTGAGTAGGGTTGGCGTTAATGACACATTATAAAATGGCTTCATCTGAGTAGTAAAGTTGAAAAAAAATTAAATTGGAAAAAATAGATTGTTGGGTCAAGTATGCTATCCTGTGGAATATCAAGGTTGTTGGTAAAGAAGAAGGATGAGGAATCTAGATTATGTGTGGATTGTCAAAAGATAAATGAGATTGTTGAAGGGTGATGGTATGGTGAATCAAGTTGCACGAAACATCAATTTTTTTCATGTAGGCAAGAGATTCAGGTATCCAAAACTTTAAGTAAAAGTGAATATGTGTATAAGAAAATCAATAGATCCAAATATGATCGGTAAGAATGAGTAACGATGTCGTTACAAGGCTAGCATGGAAACAAAAAGTTATGTGGATTTAATTTATTGTTACAAGAGGTTGATTAGTTACATCCAATATTGTAAGAATCTTAAGCACTTGTTTGATCAGAAGAGACTAAACACGAGACAAAAGAGATTGGTAATGTTATTAAGGGAGTAAGATTCCAAGTTTGTGTATCATCTGGGGAAGGAAGATTTGGTTAAAACTACCATGAGCAAGGAGACGTTTCAAGTATTAGATGTAATGGTTAAAGATTCAAATTAATGGAATGCTAAGAACTAAGTGAACTAAGAATTTCATTATGGAAGTAAAAGGGGAATTATGAGGTTTAGGATAAGTTGTTTGTATTTGAAAAAAAGAAGTTAGAGAACATAGTCTAGTGTAAAAGGTATAAAGAAAAAGAATGATGATCTAATGTGCATCACGCATAACTAAGATAATATTTGAAGAAGTTTTGTGATGGTTCAACATAAAGAGGAAGTGACTCCATAGGTCCTTGTTTGTCTGACCTATAAAAGATTGAAGTGGAGTATCAAAGACCTGGGATAATGTTACAACCATTGGACGTGACTAAGTAGAAATAAAGTTGTGTTGTTATATGTGTGGTTCTTTTCCCACAGACAGTGAGAATACATAATGGAATATGGATTATGATAGACTGAGTAATGAACGATGCATAATTCCTTTTGGAGAAAACGGATGGAGTTTTGAAAGATTATTAGTTTTATTGGAAATACTATTCTGGAAAAAAGAAATGTCACTGCAGATGGTTAAAGTCAGGAGGAGACATAAGTATCAATACTTAAGATTATATGGTTGGAGTTGAGTGGAAGTTTCAATAATTTAAATTTGGAAGTTGTAGTACATTTGTTATTACTAACGAGTTTCTAGAAAAAGTGAGAGTAAAGAAATTGGTGAAATTTAATTTGAAGAATATTATGTTCTGATGAAACTAAAGAGTTCTCCGTGGGGAACGAATGGTATATTAAGATTTAGAAACAAAACATGTGCGCCAAGGATGCAAATTGAAGATGGGTCATCTAAGAGTCACGAAAGCAAGTTCAATGACATCTAAGTATTATCCAAGGGTATCAAGATTTCAGGAAGTTTATTTGGTGACATGGTATGAAGGAAGATAAAGTCAAGTATGTAGTTACTTGTTTATCTATAAAAAAAAATAAAAAAAATCAAAGGTCGAACAAAAATCAAAGTTCAATGACTAGGAAGTATGTTAACATAGTTTGATGTTCTCAGGATGGAAGTGTAATAATATTTTCATGAATTTTATACCTACTTTCCATATACAGTGAAGACAAATGAATCTACGAGTAATATGGGACAGATTAATGAAGACTCACATGTTCTACCTAGGGAAGGGAATTATATGCTTAAGGTAATGCAAATAAATGGGTGAGATAAGAGGTCTCAATTTGACAAAAGTGGAGAAGAGGTGACATTGAGTACTGTAACTAATGTCAAGGAAGTTTTTGTTTGGTGAGGTTATTCTTTATATTTTCATAAGGGAGAGAATGAATTATTGGGTGGAGTGAGATGGTGGTAGATCTTACTTTTAGTTATAAGCAGAGGTCTTTAGTAACTCATGTTACATGTCCTTCTGAATATGATAATATTTTTGCTCAAAGTTGAAGAACAAAATGAGTTGATGTTGACACCACATATGACCATTAGAAAGTAAAAGAGGTTCTCCTAATAAATATGAGAAGAATCCATTTTGATTTAGTTATACCTATCTCAAGGTTCTATAGATTCCATTTCTTTGGAACTTGGTGTTGCTTATATTCGTATAAGATTGAATTGGATAACATGATTGTTATTAGAGATATGTTTGCGGAGAGGTTGGTGTGAAATGTTTATGTTCATGTTAGAATACAACAAAGTTGTGGATCTTTGAGTTAGGTCATGTCAAAATCTCTTAGGCAATTTGATTAGAACCTTTCAGCATAAATATTGTGAAATGCTCGAATGTCATGGGGTTGACATAGATCGTCTGTTTGAGAAGGAGGAAAAAGTCATCATTCATTGATATGCACCAGAAGGAAGTTAGTCAAGAAAAAAAAAATCAACGTATTTTTCATCACTTCAGTTATCAGCAACAGTGAGCAAAATTTTGAGAACTATGATTATTGAAGACATCTTCGATCATGCAAACATCTGATGCAGATAAATGAAGAAGACCTTTAAGTTTCTCTATGGGTAATCATGATTTTTTGAGTGTACATCATTCCTTGGTGTAAGGAGAGCAATCATATAAAAAAAAATGACTCCAAAATTCATAGGTTCTTACTAGATTCTTAATTGAATAAGTTTTATTGCTTATAAATTGTTTATCTCTTCCGTTAACCAACATTCATTATGTTCTTCGTGTATTGTAACTAAGGAAATAGATTAATTGATCACAATTTTCTTCTAGTTCTGATATAGTTAAATAGAAGATATCTCTTTTAAAGGGAAGTCAGTTAAAATTTTGGGTTATGATGTGATTCCACTTGAAAAATAAAAGAGAAGATAAGAGAGTAATATCCTAATATTTCTTGGTAAGCTAATTTTTGAGGACGAATTTTTTTATTATTGGGAATAATTGTAAGACCCGTCACCCGTCATGAAATATATTTAGTTATTAGTCTAAACTTTAGTTATTATTTATGCACCTTTAACTCGTTTTGTAGACAGTTATATAAAAATAAAATATTATATTGTATAACTTAATTATAAAATTAATAAATGGTAATAAAAATTGTATATTTTAATTGATGAACAAATTTAAAATTTTGATTACTTAGTTTGAATAACTTATATATTAATAGTAAAAAATTAATAAATAAACTTATCATTTGTCTAATTTCTCTTCATTTTTGTATTATCAATAAATTTGATAGATTTTGATATCAACATTAAAGTTATAAAAAACATGTGATTTTTTTTGTCTGTTTTAAAAAAAAATAATAGTTTCGTGATATCTGCAAAATGTTTGTCATAATAAATGTGAGAAATTAAATACTTGGAATAGTCATAAATTCTAATAAATACAACGTAGTATTGAACAATCAACCCCATATTCAAATGAAGAGATATGAACAAAATGCAGGTTATACTTTACCATATTTTAGGGTAGTTTTTATAACACGTTTAAATTTTTTTAAAATAATATTCATAAATAGTTCTAACATAATAAATTTCTATAAAAAATTATTAAATAGAAACTAATTTTAGAGACAAAAAATAATTAATTACAATATTGACTACATTAGATACTATTTGAGAGACTAAAAAAATTATTAGTACTTAAAGTAATTTATGTAAGGAATGAGAAAACTAGTCTTAGAGTAGAAGTGATACAATTAAAATGACACTTTTGAATATTTTATTATTAAAATGAAAAAACTATACAAATAGAAATTTAGTGAACTCTACAAGATTGTCTGATCACAATTTCAAATAGAGTAAGTTCATCCTTTGAGTTAGTTTTGATTTGGTTAGGTTTGTCTTTAGTTTAAACTTGCATGTGATGCTTTTATCTTCAGAATTAGTCTCTCTTAGCTCAAGGTCCTACTGATATAATTAGATTTTTTTATCAGGGCTTTGTAGTGCATGTTAAATTATCCTGGAAGAATTATAGGATTTGGAGCTCTTAGTGAGCATTTGCTCAAATTCAAGTAGGGGAAACTAGAGTTTTATATTTATAATAGAATCCTAGGCTAGAAGATTTGGATGTGCGGGTGGCGTGGTCACCAGTTTCAACTTTGGTTTGCAGGATTGATTATGATTATTTTATGAGCAATGCAGAGTACTGTTTGCAATATAATGTTAATATGTTCATTTTAATATGGATGATTTATGGAGGATGTTTTTGTTTGAATTGTAAAATTTGGTTGTTTTGTATAGTTGATATAGTGTAAGTTACTCTTGAAGTGAATGAGTTGTTGAATTTGTTTTTGTTTGACTCTAAATGATGGAATTAGGCAGAATTATTCAGATTTTTCTTTTGCATATCTTTAAATGCGATTATACTCCTAAAATTAATTTTACAATCATTTTTTATTTAATACTACAAAATTATATGATATTGAAATTTAAAGGGTAATTTTAATGACTCAATTAACATATTAATTCTTATTTATGTAATCATTTTTAGTCAAATAAAAAAATTGTTAAGGTTATTGATAAATTTAAAATATATTATTGGGATGTTATTTTAATTACATGAACATTGAAATAAAACTAAAATTCAAGATACTATAAAAAGTATTAAGTTAAATAAAATAAAAAGGTTTTACATAATAATAATATTATATTTCAGTCGCTAAAGGATAAAAGAAAATAATAAGATCAAAATTTCTTATAGCCATATTACTTTTGATTAAAAAAATTTAAAATGTTTGATTTAAAGATGTTTGTTGAAAAATATTGTAAATTCCCTTATTCTTAATCTTTTGAAATATTCGTCAGTCCAAGTGATATTTGTTTTAATATTTCTATTAAATTTTATTACACCAAAATTTGTTATGTTTAGGTAATAGATTTTTTTTAGTATTAGTATTATCGATAGGTTTTTAATTTTGTTTTTATAATTACAAATATTTTTTGATCGGCATATATAACAAGTAAATAATATAACTACAATTAAATATTTAAAATAGTAGAACAATCTTATAAAATCTATAATGATTGAAGTTTGTGTAAATTTAATAAAATCAAATCAATATGTCAATCATTTTAACGTTCGTTTATTTTTCTAGTTCTTTATATTATTTTGTTCTAATTGCGCATTTATTTCTATTTTTATAGTTAGTTGTTTAAAAATTACAATAAAAATCTACGAGGTTTATTAAAGCTTTAAAAATAATAATTTTTTCTTCTCTGAATGGGGTATATTTTTTTTTTATAAATATAAGAGTTGTTTAAAAGTAAAATATTATTTTAATATATATGATACATATAAATTATTTAAAAAAATTAATTTATAAATTAAAAATTATATATATATATATATATATATATATATATATATATATATATATATTATTTATAACTAATTCA
>Ga0123342_1008968_pt1 | contig 12251 bp, 3 predicted proteins | sample Turbeawhitnodule_FD_89960 | JGI IMG/M metagenome (GOLD analysis project Ga0123342, IMG submission 89960) | Root nodule microbial communities of legume samples collected from Mexico - Turtle bean Mexico white nodule | ecosystem: Host-associated > Plants > Roots > Nodule | place: Mexico: Nepantla... | reverse complement strand
CTTAAAATATATATTATCTCCTTTCCGCCCACTCACATCACAACAAATATATATATATATATATATATATATATATATATATATATATATATATATATATATATATATATATATAAACAATAACTAATAGTGATAAAGTAGGTTTTTCTTTACGAAATTAGTGTAATTTCTTTTTGTAAATTACAATTTTGAATAATAATAATAATAAGTAAGTGGATGAATTTAAAGTGGAAATCCTATATGAGTCCGTATAACTTTAATGTAAAGACAAAAAATAATTAATTATTATATTAACTAAATTAGAGACAATTTTAGAAGCTAAAAAAAATGTTTCTAATTAGTTTTTCTTATTGTTAAATGGTTTTTATATTGGTATCTAATTTTTTTTATCAACAATAAAAAATAAATAAATGGGAACAACTTCAGAGATGGTCTAACCCTTATATAGAAATTACATTACCATCCTCCTAACTAAAGACACCTACCAGAAACCCAAACGGTCTTAATGAATCATCCCCATACAATCCAAAGGATTCAACTCCTACCTAGAGTAAGGAAAGAAAGCACAATTGGACTTTGCAAAAATACAAAACCAAATTAATATCTAATTAACAACCAAAGTTTTAACTACCAATTATTTAGTTTATAAATTTGGTAGCAAAAACATTGGTTGTTAATTAGATAACAATTTAGAAACCATCTAACAATAATAAAAAACTAATTTAGAAACCACAAAATATTTTTAGTCTCTAAAATGGTTTCTAATTTAGTTACTATAACAACTAATTGTTTTTTGTCACTCAAATTTAGTTTTTATTTCATGATTTTCTTTGGTGATTTTTTTTTCAACATAAAATCATATTACAAGGTATAACTTTCACTTTAAAATAGTTAGATAATATACTACTTAATCATTTTCAAAATATTTTTTTACCCAAAATAGTAATTTAAAAAAAATCACTCTACTTTCTCGTAAAAACAGATAAAGTATCTTTATAAGTGATGTGGACTCTTTACTATCAACATCTTACCCAACTCATCCTTGTCCAAAGCTAATTGCATTTGCAATTATCCAAATTAGCTCCATATTTTGATCTACTCAAGTCATACGTTAGATTGTATCAATTTGGTTTGATGTTATTGATTTGAAATTTATTTTTTCTTTGTCAATTTTGTAGTAATGAAAAAGTCTTGCAAACTGGTACACCCTAATAATGGACTAAGAAATAAAAATGAGAGTATATATTATCAATACATAAGATTAATCTATTATTAATTTTATTCTCATGATATAACTTATTTTATTAATTTTATTATTTATAATAATCTAAAAGTATTAGTAAATATGAGATTTCTTTTTATAACCACTGTATAACAATTTATATTAACCATTTGTGGGCTACACAATTTATTACCAACTAAAACTATTAAGGGTATATTTGAACAAATTTTCTATAATATTTATTAAAGAAAAAAAATGAGCTAAATATAATTTTATTTGTACAATTTATTTTATATAAATGATTTAAAATTTTATTTCCCACTTATCGTAAACTAACTTTAATTTATTAAAAATGTTTATTTTCCTTTTTTTATTCTTGCTAGAGTTAGTTTTAGAGAAACATCTCCAAACATATCAATTGTACAAATAATTATAATTAAAAAAGACTTAAGTAATCCAATCATTCAGCACATTCTCTAGTATTGGTATAAAATCTTCAAAATGAAAGAATTTTTAGCTAATAACATAAAATAAAAGAGTGTGATTTAATTATTTTTTTTATAGATTTAATGTTTAAAATGAATACATTGAATCTTGACATAGGTTATACCCAATGAGGTGTTTAAAAATAAGTATGACTGAAAAAAGAATCTTGGAAGTCAAGCCTAATAATCTTTATCTCCTCTTTTTTCTTTGGTCATTCTAAAACAAATTCCTTTTACATTCCTTTTTTCTTCATTAAATTCCAACTTTTGATTATTTCTCTTTTTCCTCCTCTGCTCCCGTTTTCTTATACCTTCTTTTTCTTTTCAATTTTTTTCAATTTTTTTATTCAGTAAAAAAAAATGTGAAATATTTTAAAAATATTTCAGCCCTTTACAAAAGATTACGATTTGTGCATAATCTTAAAAAAAAAATAATCAGAATCATACATACTTCTAAAGGAGCATCTACAATCAATTAAGTTAAGATTTGTATTTACGAATCTTAATTGAAGCAAACATATTTTATCCAATAATTTTTTATTGATTTACGAAAAGGTTTTAGACATATATTTGAAAGTATTTTTTTGTATAGATAGATAGGTAGGGATGATTTCTTTATAAAAATTAGTCAAAAATTCCTTTAATAATGTTGATTGGGCTATTTTTCTAGTTAATATTAGCCTTTTTTTTTAATTTAATTGACGTATGTAGAGCAATTTATTACTCGTATAGGTTAAGGTTTATTGGAAAAAAAATTCAATTAACGTTATTGGTATTATAATTTGTTTCATGTAGGCCAAATTTATTTTTTAGTGTAATGTTAGTTAAGGTTTTCTCAACTAATATCAACAAAGTCATTTTCTAGTATATTTCAATCATATTTATTTTTTATGTATTTGTGGGAGTTTTTTTTTTCTCAATAGGGATTTGATTAATGCCACCTATGTTATTTGTTTGAAGTTGGTCAAATGTTTTTCTAATTCCAACCAATAAAATTTTCTGTTAACTTTAATAAATATTTGTTTATAATATCAATAAAAAAGATAATAAAATAACTCATTCAACAGCAAGAAAATTTTAACCTTAATCAATGTTAACAAAAATAGTTACTATCAATACTACCTAAAAATAATTTGATCTGGTGTCAATAAAAAAAAGTGTAGTTAAAAAATTACTAGTTATTAACAAATGTTTATTAAAAAGAAAATTATTAAATAAATAACTTTTAATAATTAAGTTTTTTATATTTAGTGTTAATTAAAATATTTTATAAAAAATTTTAAACTAAATAAATTTGAATCATCTTGTTTAAATAGAAATTTTTTTAAATAAAAGCTTTCATATGAAAAAAAATTATTTAAATACAACATTTAAAAAATAGGAAGTTAAATATATTTGATTTTTCTAAAATTAGTTGATATTAGACACAGGATAAAGATATTAGTTTTTACCTATGAAAATAAGCAAGAGGAATTGCCTTAGTGCTTTTAAAAACATTATTTTTTATTAAAATTTTTGCTCCTAAAAAACTTTACTTTTATCTTTTATATTTCATTCTCTTCAATTATTCGCCCTTTATTGTGGCCTTCTTCCATCGTCTTATCATCTTATTATGGTTTCTATTTTTCTTTTTTCTTATCATCTTCAGATTTTTCATTTTAAATTTTAAATTTCCTTATGAGAATTATTCTCAGCTTTACAATATCTACAAGCGTGGAATCATTCTTGTCCTATGATTTTGGAAAGATGTTTCCAATTTAAAAATAAATAAAAATTTAAAGAAAATATGTAAATGATAGAGAAAGATAACTAAACTTTATTCTATATCATGCCATTAGGACCAACCTAGTAGTAGACGAAGGTTTTTATAATTCAGGACAAGTTTTAGGTTTAAATGAATTGCAAAAAAATATCAATGTTTTTCATTTAAAAAGTTTAATTTGATTAATAATTTTCATTTAGTGAATATTGAATCACATCACCATTTCTTTGTTGTCCTCTTTCTTATTTTCTCATTTTTTATTTATTTTTTATTATTTTATATATTTTTTAGAGGGGCCAAAGCATAATAGTTATTTCTTTTAAATTTTTTCTTTCTGAATCATCTAAAACATGAAAACATTATGAGTCAAGTATTATCATCCAAATTAAACTTACTGAACCAAATTAAACTGGAAGAAATTCTTTGAAGACTATTGACAAAGAGGATAATTTGGTATGAATAAAACTTTGTGATCATAAAAGATAACAAAAACAAATAAATAAATAAATAAAAAATATAAATTCATTTAATGTATATTATCATCTTCTTTACTATGATGTCTCAAATCGAGCAACATCAAATCCTCATGTGCAATACATGATCATTGTAGATTTTTAAAAAGAACAACTCAAATAAGAAAATAGGATAAACTATTGATTCTTAAACCTTCAATCATAATCATATGAATCATCACACTTCATTCATTCCATATATACTAAACGACCAAGATAGACTAAACAACCAAATGTATACAAGTATTTAATGTTTCACATCACTCATGCCATAAATTCACTCACATAGTTCAATATCACTCACATCAGAAATCCACTGACATAGTTCAATATTACTCAAGTCAAAAATCCACTAACATCCACACACAGACACTTGACTCTATTTTCGAAAAACTTGTGTATTGAAATTAGCACTTAAAGACTTGCACTTGTCATATTACCCGATGTGAATCCACATAACCATGCACATAATCATTTCAATATCAAATCACATTATATGACACGGTAAATTTATATGATATGCTCTTATTAGTTCTTTAAACCTCAAACTCAGTCATATAAACCTTCTTCAATTATCACCCCTTGATACTCTTCATCTATGTGATTTCAAGATACCAGTAAAGTTAGAATCGTCTCTTTTACAAAATACTCATAAATTAATACACTCTAATAACAATCTAAACACAATATTTATTTTCCTATAAATACCATGTACCCGTCACATTTCACATTATTCATATTTGTTTATACAGATCACATGTATTCCTTTTACAAGTGGTGATCTTAATAAAGGGTGTTACCACCACAAGAAAGTCGATTACCATTATTTAGTGTTATTGGTGATCAAAACTGGATACAGTTTATTAAGCTGAAACAATTCGCATACTCATTGGTTAGTTTAAAATATTATTAATTTATGCTCTTCTGCCTAATTTAGGAAACGTTTTTACAGGTACTTAAAAAATCAAACTTTTCCATAAATTAAAATGTAATTCATGCAAGTTAGTTTTTCATCTCTTTTTAAAATTAAAATGCATGGTTTAATTTTAAATTGTTATTTTAATTATTTTGCCTCTTATTTCTCTACCTTGTTCCAAGTTTCCACCCTTTTTCGTTTCTCCTCTCTTCCTCATCCAAATTATCAAAAATATATTTGTCCTCCTTCCTTTTTGGGTAATCATTCTTTTATTCATTCTACTTTTGTAAAATGGACAAACTTGATGGGCTGGTTTGATTAGCCCAATACGAATTAGATTTTTATAAAATTTCAATTTTACTTATTTGGGCCTAAGACGGCCCAATCTAAATATTTACTGGTCCGAAGTGGACTGGAATAAGACGAGTTGGGATAGTCCATTTGCGTTAAGACTGTCATCTTATTATTATTTTTTAAGACTGAAAAATTCATAAGTGTTAAATGTAATATTACGTGTTGATGATGCTCATTTCACGGTTAGTTTTTTTTATGCAAGTTGAGTATTACTTTTAATTTCCAACACTTGTTTATTGTTACAACTAACGCACTCTGTTATTCTTATAATTAGGTATTATATTTTGCTATTTTACAATACAAATGAGAACCTTACGATTTTTAGTTAATAGTGAATAGAAATGTTTTATGTTATGGTCACTTCACACTGTGATTACTCTCAAATGATGGATGTGAACAAAATCTAAACAAAAAGTGTTCATTTAATGAGAATATTTAGAGTTTGTATTGAGACAGTAGAAATGGGTTGTGTATAAGAATTGTTGTATTAGAGAAGAGGACCAATCCTACCCTCTTAATATAAGGTATCATTTCCAACTGAAATGAAATTCTGGTAAGTGTAACTAACTGAAACAACATGATAAATAACTGAACATGCAAATACAATACAAAAAGTAGATTGAGGAATCCAAACTAAAAGAACTCAAAGTCCAGATATTTACCCCCAGACTTCATCTCATTGTTACCTCCCATTCTCTTACTACTATTCTTCATGCCAACTCCAACGGTATCAACTGCTTCAAACTTTGCTGCTACATCACATTCAACCGCTCTTGGAACTTCTGGTGGCGTGCTGCACCTGATCAACGCCCAGTTCACGCCTTCAAAGAAAGGGTGCTGTTTGATCTCAGTCGCGCCCCTCTTCACGCCCACCCGGTGCTGCGGCTCCTTCACCAGCAGGCCGCGGATGAGATCACGGCTGGCGTAGCTGGTGGCCGGTGACTCTGGAAATCTGAGCTGCTGGCCTACTACATTGAACAGGGTCGCACGGTTTCCTGAGCCTTTGAAAGGAGTCTTCCCATATAACAGCTCATGCAAGAAAATTCCAAATGTCCACCAATCAACAGCACTTCCATGACCTTCTCCTTTGATGATTTCAGGGGCAAGATATTCGTGAGTGCCGACAAAGGACATCGACCGAGCAGTTGTTGGTTCAGCAACAAGCTCCGGAAGTGTGCTGGACGGCACGGCGGGATCGGCTCTTGGCCTCCGTGACTTCTTGTTTTTCTGAGCAAAAATGCGTGGCATGAAACATGAAGGCTGGATGCAGACTGATGAAGGCTCAATGCAAGCCGGTTGCACACAGAATGCACCACCGGCTCGTTTGGAGGGATCGCCGTCAATATTTCTGATAAGGGTGGGTGAAACGGCACATCTGAGAGAAAGATCGAAGTCTGAGAGCATTATGTGACCATCATCTCGGACCAGTACATTCTCAGGTTTAAGGTCTCGGTACACCACTCCAAGCATGTGAAGATATTCTAGTGCCAACAGGACTTCTGCAGCATAAAAGCTACACACCATCACAAGCATTTTATCAGTCAACACAGGAAAAGGAAAATTTTATAAAAGGAGAACCAAAATTAGACAACTTTAATCCAATTCAGGAAAAAAGCAAGGTGAAAAAGGAAAAACAAGCGTTTTAATTTTAACACATTAGCATTGTTCATGGCATCCTAACAGTCTGAATTATCTCGGCCTGCAGCAGACATGGAAATGCAGCAAATTTTTCTGCATTCTGGCAGTGTCACTAAAACTACTTTACTATCTAGTCTGTGTGTCAATTTGCATACTGCAGCACAACGATATGACATTAACATTTATAGCACCTTTGGAAAATCAGCAATGTCCTCTGCATAATTGTTAAGAAAGATATAATCATCGTGTATGGTATCATCAACAGCACAAAATATGAAAGGAATCAGAAATTAAAAAGCAATGTTCCTCTACTCCGTATAATAGTTAAGAAAATTAGCTCATGCTAGTAAAAATATTTAGTGTCTCCTTTGGGTGTTGTCAGAGATTAAGAAATAATACATGAGAAGAAACAAAAGCAGCTCAATTAAACATCCACACTTCATTCTTTCTTTCATCTTTTAATGCTAAGAACATTTTCTCCACAAATCTCAAAAACTTTGGAGCATGAAAAGGTTATCATTTATCCAAGGAATGCATGAAAGGGAGAAAGTATTTGCATGACACTTGAATATGTTACAAAATACAGATGAAGACATAAAGATCACTGACTAGAAAAAGGAGATCTTCACAGCTGAAAGCAGTTACTCACAGTTCTGATAAATGAATGTGTATTTGTATCTGAAAAGTACAAAGCATACCGTGCAGCATACTCCGAGAAATGTTTCCCAGGTTGTCTTTGCCTTAAGGTGTGAAGATCACCCCCCGGACAGTATTCCATTACCAAACAGCAGAATCTGTCAGTCTCAAAATGTGTGTACAAAGTAGGCAGAAATGGATGGTCCAGCAACTGCAATATCTCTCTTTCTGTCTGAGCCCTAGTCAGCTTATTTCTGCTTGCTAAGGATGCCTTGTCCATAACTTTCATTGCAAAAAAGCATCGAGTTGCACTCAGCTCTGAGAGATATACACTCCCAATATCACCACAACCAAGTCGTTTGAGTAACCTAAAATGACTCATGCCCAGAATTCCATCCCGTGCTCGGATGGCAAGGATAGCCTTCCATCTAGGATCATTTCCTTTGTGTGGCTTATTTGCACTACCAGTTATGTTACTCCAGTTGCTGTCATCACTGAGGCCACTGCTATCACTTGCTCGACTAGCACTAGTTTTTGCACTCTCCAGTGAATCCCCTCTTACACTTCCTTTGGTGCTATCACAATTCCTGTCCAAACTAAGCATGCCATCACTGGTGACTGCATCACTCGGGTATGTACTTGCACAACTATTAACGATGCTCATTGTTCTGACAACACTAGTACTATCAACACTACTAAGAGGACTGACATTACCACTTGGAGGCAAAGATGCATCCCAAACACAATCTTTCTCCTCGGAATCTAGAGCAGGAGGAGAGTTCTCAGTATTCTGAGATGCACGAGCACCTGAAAGTGGCGAGGGTAAGTTGCGCATCTCATTTGACTCATCAACCAGGATTTCTGCAGGAGAAACAAAAGCCTTGCTTTGTTTCTTTGCAGGAACACAAATAGAAAGATCTTCTAAGAAAGGACCCTTCAGGGACACACTCTTCATTAAGCATGCTGCCTCAGATTTAGTTTGACCTATTGGTACATAAACCGTTCTCATAAGATCAGTATCAACAGGCTCTGGGGGGTGACTTGCACCAGCAAATGAACTTGGACCAGTTTCCCCGAAAGAATCATTGCTACCATTCAATGACTGAATATCAGGCACAAATTCTACAGCTTCTGGTAAAGAGCTCTTTCCTTTCCACGCTCTTATAGGCACAGGGGAGGGAGGCTCTTGACAGGACCGTGTATCGAATCCCATATCCTCTCTTACCAAAACTATTCGCGCATTTGACAACTGAGCCACTTCTCTGATGGAGGCAAGACGTGTCATAGGGCCATCTCGTGACTTTGAAAACTGATTCCCTTCTCTACCTGGAATCCCTCGCAAACCCGAAACATCCTGCGCATTTAGTCTTTGACCAGCTTCTCTTATTGCAGCAGTGTGTGCATTAGATACCTCAACCAGAACAGGCAAGGACCGAGGAAGTACCTTTGGCTCTGCAACCCTCTCCATTTCCCAATATCACATACCATCAAACAATGACTTCCAGTTCAGAAAACCCTGCAAACTGAGCAAAGAACTAATTTAATAGAACATTCACTCAACTTGAATTAACTGTGGATTTTTTAATTTAAAACCAATTATCAAGTGAAAAAGCCGGGAACCGAGTAACACAACAAGAATATGGAATGATACAATAAAGTAGTCTTATTCTTCTTTGTAGTGACTAGTGGTAGCTGCGGAAAGCACAAACAGCATTATAAAATGGATCAACAGAGAAACGACAAATGTTGAAAGCACAATTTAATAGCTTGAAACACCAAGCATAAGAAATCACACACACCATAAAAACAAAGTCATCTGTAAAATCTATTTCCCAATACTAAACATACAAAATAGCACTGAATACAAAGGAGCTTGAATTATTTAAATTTGAAAATTGATTTGAAGTGGGAAAACATAGTTAATCAGAGCAAATATCATGAAATGGTGGAATTGATGCCTGATAATCAGTCACAGACCCATTAACAAGATAATCTAAAGTACAAACCTTTGACCAGGAAGCCTGAACATAAGAGGAAATAAGAAACATACAGAAGATAAAGAGAGAAGAACCCAAAAAAAAATAAAGACAACAAGAGGTGGAGAAATGTAAAAACTCCCAATCTTCTATTTTGTTTCCATTGGAAAACCATCACCTAAAACACGTCAAACAAAAGAAAACAAAGAGGGAAAAAATGATGAAACAAAGAGAGATCTAGGCACCCAAAAGCATAATAGGGAGAAGGGATAGAGACCCACCATTTAAATGATGAAGAGAAACAATGGGTATCCTTTTGTTTCCCCTCTTCTTCACTATACTGTCTCCTTTCACAGCTCAACCAAAAGAGCTTCTTCACAGTCCCCTTCACACCGAAGAACACAAACAACAAAAAGTCTCTCTCTTGACTCAGAAGGTGCGAAATGAAACTAGAATGGTTAGAGAAGATTGGATGAGGAAGCAAGAAGAGAAAAACAAAAGCTTGAGGAGGGGTGCTTTTCTTTTTTATTCCTTTGAGTTGTTTATTTTGTTGGTGTGAATAGAAGTGAGTTTGTGTTTCTCTGTCTAGGGAAGGGTCTGTGTGTGACTGACTGGGGAACTAAAGCGGTGTTGGAGATAGTTATAGTTAGCTTTTGCTTTCTCTTTTTGATTTTTGGCATTTGAATGAGTGGGAAGAAGTTAATGATGGGAAGGTAGTAGTAGTAGTATAGTACTACACTTTGTTCACAGAGAGAGAAAGTGGGGCCATGCATGTTCCTTCTTTGTGCTACACTGCTTTTCAAAGGTGGGACTCAATCAAACAAAGAAAGTGAATGCCCAACTCTAACCTATTTTTATGTTTTTTTTTCTCTAGGATCTCTGTTTTTCATATTGTAATATTGCCACGTGCCAATCACTCCCATCAATTTTCTTTCATATTTTATTTTTCACAACGACCATAGATATTTTTTACATGCTTTTGGATTATATATTACTGGTAGTAATATTAAACATGTTACTAACTCCTTAAGAACAAAATAATATACGCATAAATACATAATTAATTTTAAAAAAATAAGAAAATATAAATAAAATTAATTTGGAAAGTTGGAATAAATATTTTATAAAAAAATATTTACAAACTCATGACGAATATAAGATCAAAGAAACCATTATTGAGGAGGTTCTTGAGATTTTGTCTTTTGTGTTTATTCATTTTGATTTTGGTGAAGATGGATATTCGGGATATCCTTTCGTTGTTGCTTGCTGCTCCTCTATGCTTTTGGGCATCTTATTCTTTTGTTCACGTCCTTTATTTTCTTTTCTCTTATTTCTAACCCTAATCAACAAATCTTATACAATAATAATAATATTATAAGGTATTTCAGACCAAAATTATCCCTAAAATTATCGTCATTGTTTGTGTTGGGTTCACTCCTGAAAAGACATTTTGCTTGTTTATGAGGCACACATTAAATACACTATTCATTGTTTCTTTGGAGTGTAATGAATTCACCCCTTTCTCTGTTGAAACAGGTTAAGCAATATATCAACAACAAATTAAATATTTTGTAAGAATTTGAATGATATGTGATATTAACAAATAAGAAATTAGAATCATAAATAAATAAATAAATAAAATATTGATAACAAATAATTTATTTTATTTTTTATTCACTTCCACTTTCTTTCCATCTTTTATTTCTCTTTTTTTTTTTTTTTTCACTTCTCTATTTTCTATCAATTAATCCAAACCAAAACATAGAGTTACATGGTATGTTGTTAGCACTTAATTTTAACAACAATTATCGCTATTATTTTGACACATTTATTTTTAGTACAAGTTATTCATGACAAACACAAAAAATGTTATTCATGTTTACTTTCCAAGTGTCTTTTTAAGATTATTTCAAAATTAAAGACAACGTTAATTACTATTTTATCATTTATATTTTTACACTTTATTTAATTTTTAATTAGCTTACATATGTAGATTTATTGTGACGTATAAATGAAAATAATAAAAAATTATAAACATTTTATAATAAATTTCTTATATATATTTTTTTTAAATTACACTTGAAAAACAATTTTTTTCATCAACCAAAGTTCCAAGAATAAAATAATTGTCTTGACATATAGTATAGCATCAATGGTTGTGGTTCATATTTCCCATTGAGATGCTTGTTTTAGATAAGCATTTCCAAATTTAAATTTATAAAATGATTAATAACAATTAGTATTATAATTAAAAGTAAACGTATAATAAAGTTGAGGAAAAAGAAAGGTCACGAGTTACCATTCATTGCATCTATTAAAACTTGAACTTAAAGATTAGTTTTAGTTGAAATTAACGAAGCTGTATCTTTGTGTCCCTTTGAAAATACGTTTGCACTTAGAATCTCCTTGAATATATTAAAACGTGGTTTGTTTTTATTATCGTAAATAAGATGGTGTAATTTGGTTATTAATAACCTTGTAAGTTAGTATCTTAAAATAAAAGTGTAAGTTAAAAGAAATGAAGGCTTGACCAAACAACCAAATTAGGTGATGAGAAAATAGATAAAGGGAATCAAACCCCACCATGTGAGATACTTTACACCCGTCATTTTTGTTCTACACTGACAACGTAGGTTGGTGTGTTATGTCAATATATATATATATATATATATATATATATATATATATATATATATATATATATATATATATATATATATATATATATATATATATATATATATATATAT
>Ga0123342_1008967_pt1 | contig 12252 bp, 8 predicted proteins | sample Turbeawhitnodule_FD_89960 | JGI IMG/M metagenome (GOLD analysis project Ga0123342, IMG submission 89960) | Root nodule microbial communities of legume samples collected from Mexico - Turtle bean Mexico white nodule | ecosystem: Host-associated > Plants > Roots > Nodule | place: Mexico: Nepantla... | reverse complement strand
TTTTTTTTTTATATATATATATATATATATATATATATATATATATATATATATATATATATATAAAATATGATGTATCTATTTATAATATGTTAAATATGGAATGTTCGTGGTAAACTTAATTTTAAATTTCTGTGCAGCATCTCTCTTTTTTTTCCTTGATTTCTATTTAACCACCAATTTAAGTAGCTTCATCAATTCCATAAGGCAATTAGCTAATCTTATTAAAAGAATTGATAAAAAATTTCACATTATTATAGTTTACCAATTCCACATTTGTGATTGATCACATGTAGATTTGTAATAATAAAAAGTTAAATTGATAACGTTGTTTTATGAATAATAAAATGAAGTATAATAAAACTCGTTTAGGTTAAGATATAATACAATAAGATATGATACATATTCTACTATATTCTACATATATAATTGTTTCGTAAAGTGATAAAATATCACTTTTATTTTATTGCTTGAAAAAATTATGTTAAAAATACATTATTAAATAAAATTTGATCATTAAAAATTAAACACCTACCGACATATACACAAAAAATATATTTTAAAATAGAAATTAAAATTAAATGTATCAATATATTAGTTATTTCTTAATTTATATTCTTGTTTTTTATTTTAAATAAATTATTCTGATATATTTTTGTTTCATTAAATATAGCAGTATTTTTAAGTAAACAAATTAGAAACATTTTGATTTAATTATTATTTTTCCTAAATATGTTTTAAATTACTTAATTTTTTTATTTTCTTAAATCTTGAACTATTATTTATAAAAGAAATTAAGTGCAACCCTTAGTGTGAATAAAAACAAAACAAAATTAAGATAACAAAGAAAAAATGAAACACAAAGATACATAAAAATTTATATGTATTTCTCGAATTTACATCTAGTTAATCCAGGTAATCTTAACTAAATTTTTCACTAATAATTTTTTGAATTATCTAATTACAAGTGTTTCTATTTAATTATATTAACAAATTCAAAAATACTTCTTGAAATATCTTTAAGATCTATACAAGATAAGAAGATCACTTAATACACCAAACACTATGCAATTTCTTTAGATTGTTAAGAAGCTCTCTATTTCAAAAAAATATCAAAAGTTGTATGTTTGAAGGAGAGTTTACTTACAAAATTTGATATAATTAATCAAAATAATGAATTATTATTAAAGATAATCGATTATTATATTTATTTACTAATCTAGAAAACATTTTAATAGATTATTATTTAAACATAATCAATTATTTTTGAAAGATTGAGTTTTTTTTTTATATTTTTGAAAGATTGTGAAATTTATATTTACTCAGAATAATCAATTAATACTCAATATAATGGATAAAAATGTAAAACTTAAAAAAAATTGAATTGAAATAAGCAATTATATTTTAATATAATTGTGAAAATAACTTTGGCATTATCTACATCTATAAACTTATTCTAATTGATTATATGTTAATGAGAAATAAAAAATAGTTTTAAATCAAGTTTGTGTTTAAAAAACATCATAATTACTATTGAAATCAATAATTACTTTCTAACATATATAATTAGAGAAGATTAACAAAATATTGAAACTTAAAGAGGGTGGACAAAAAAACTGATGGTATTAATGAGTAATTACTTGATGTATTAACTTATGTCACATTAAAAAATTACAATTACGCTGTAAGAATTGAATAATATCAAAATACAATAAAAAAAATTAATTAATATAATTAATCTTAACTAAAAATATACGCACTATATAAAAATTATTATTCTCAATAAATTACAAATTATTCCAAAATTGTATTACAATTCTAATTTTACTAAATCTTAGTTTTTTTTTTCTTTATTAAAGCTTTCATAGTTCTGCAGCGTCAGAATTGGGCCAACATCCCTGTACCAAGCTTCATATATGCCGCTTGATTACTTCAGAGATCTTCACTCCAATTGGCACACATCTTCTATCATATTAAAATCTAAAATCATCCACATGAAAATAAAAATATTATTAAAAAAAATACAAAAAATATAAAAAATCTAATCAAAATTCATATATTAAAAAGAAGATACATATTATATTTATTAATAAAAAAATTAAAAAAATAAAAATAAAAACCTATTACATCAATGAAATTAAAACTTTACTAAATCTTAGTTATAACCAAATAAAGAATAAGAAAACATTGCATTATTTCAGTTTTCATATTGCTTTGACAATTTCAAAACCATTATCTTACGATCTGATTTGCGTGATCTCTTTATAAGATTCACATTTCATAAAAAAATAATTTCTTCTTCGTTATCAACATTCCAATATTTAGATTAATAGCAATAAACTAAATAGGTCGTATTTATAAGAAAAACTTCGAGAAGAACATGCATGGATTTCCATTGCAAACTTTATGTGACATGTAAGAAATAATGAGTTGACATGGTTTTTCTCCTTTCTCTTTCCCCCTTGCTAGCCAAGGCTTAATTTCCAAGTATATGCCTCCATCATTCACCTAACAACCAAAAAAGAAGAACCAGGAGGAAGCATTATGCCTATATAAGGGTGCCTTGGAAAGTCATGCATGATTGCACTTAAGCACATAGTAAGTTATTTAACACAAAGACTCAATAAAATGGACTCTTGGGTTAGAGTGTTGCTTTTCATTGCTTGCATTGTTCCTGCTTTGGTTGAGTGCAAAGTTAGGCACTACAAATTCAATGTAAGTGTATGTCATTACTATTCTTTCCTGGCCTCGTTGGGCGTATGCATGATTTCATGATTTTTTACAGTGCAGGAGCTTAAACAACAGTATAATATATATTCTAACATGCATGCAATTTATACTTTATCCAGTTATTCCAATCAAAATATATAGCTTTACTTAATGTACAAATAAAGTTTATATCAACTTCTATTTAGCCAGGAATAATGTTATGTGAGAGCTTTTAGACCAGGGTATTGACTTTAACGAGTTGAAACCCACACACACGCTCAACAAGAGACACATGATCTAGAAATAGTGTCTGAAATCAGCTCGAAACTTTCACTACTGAATTTTTTTTTTTTTTTTCAAAAAATTCATTAAAAAAATTAATTTTACTGACAAAATTAATTAGTTATTATATTTACTAAATTAAATATTATTTTAAAGACTAAACAATTTACTAATATCTAATTATTTTTTATTATTGATGAATAAATTTTATTATTAAAAATAATTTCTAAATTATATCTAATTAACTACCAAAATTTTAAGTATTAATTATTTAAATTCTAAAATTGGTAATTAATTAGATATCAATTTTATAATTTGAATAATTGATACTTAAACTTTTGGTAGAAACTATTTATTAATTATAAAAACTAATTTAAAAATTAATAATTTTTTAAAATTTTAAAATAATATTTAACTTATTTAATATAATAATTAATTATTTTTTATCTTTAAAATTGATTTTTATTTAATGATTTTTTTGTAATGTTACTATATATATAAACTCTTTTATTTCTAGATGTGTGCATAATCTTGTAAATTTTAGTTATTTGTCTTGAAGCTAAAATTTTCACCTAAATTTCGGTTAGGCATGGATACTGGTGCATAATTGGAAGATATAGACCTGAATTAGTCAGTTTATAAAATTTTACTCGAGGAAAATGGTCCAAAGGGCTTATTTTGTTAATGAGTTCAGGTGGTGCTGAAGAATACCACTAGATTATGTTCAAGCAAACCCATTGTCACCGTTAATGGGAAGTTCCCAGGACCCACTCTTTATGCCAGGGAAGATGATACAGTGCTGGTCAAAGTCAGAAACCTTGTCAACCACAATGTCACTATCCATTGGTGAGACTTCATTTTTTTTAATTGCTTCAATTTAGATGCAAGAAGTTTCATATAGAAAAAAAAAATAGAAATCAAACCTTTTGGTAAATGTTGGGTTTGAGACCACAACAACAAAAACACACAAAAATAATATTGAAAAAAAACTATATTAGATTTTTCATACTTATATATTTTTCTATATATAGAACTTAGAAAACTGACTATCATACATAAAAATAAATAAATTTAAATACTATTTAATACATATTGTTTTTTTATGGGTTGAAAAGGTCTTTTTCTTTTCGTCACTCGCACTTTAGTTTTTTTGTTACCCGCATCTGTTAGGTCTCGGTTCTCGGTAGAGGACTACCTATAGAAAGATTTTTCAATGTTCAAGACAGTTTTTCAGTATTTTGAGATAATAAATGTGATAATAAATACGTACATTGCTTTGGTTATAATCAACCTATATATAGAGACATTCTTTTCACTGGGTCTGGATTAGCACGAATATCATTGATAGTATGTTGTTAGTCTGACATTGGTATGATTTAATTATCGTAAGACGATCTTAATAAATGTGTTGTTTTATGTGTCTGGCATGTACTCGGTTATGATGTTGAGGTCAGTTTTAACTATCTTATGACCTAAACCCTCTTAATCATATGCTAGTGCACTTGTCTCTCAAGTTCGAGAAAGTAATTTCGATTAGTCTTATTATCTTTACTGAAGTCAATATAATTCTCATATAATAGTGAATTTTACTTTGTGAACACTTGTATTGGGCTTGCTTTTGATTGGGTCAGGGGTGGTGTTGTCGTTCGGGTGATTTTTAGCCTATTGCTCGTTTTATCCCACTAGGCTTGGGTAGGGGAAATCTATAAGTCTAAAATATTCCATTTTTGTGGGAATTTAGTTTTATGCTTTGTGATCCGTGCTTCTTTTATTATGATGGTTGGATGTGAAACAATCTTAAAGGCCTTTGGGTTGTGACGTTTGAGTTGACTGATCTTAAAGGCCTATAAAAAGGGATGAGGTTCCCCTTCTGGGACCACCATTTTTTCTTATGAATATCGAGTTGTGGTGAGGTGCTGAGAGTATTATTTTCTCAGACTCCCAGTGAACGTCAATTGTTCTAGTATGAGTCGAGAAGGTCTCGTTCCTTTCGTCACTCACACTTCAACTTTCCTGTTGTCGGTACCAAGTAAGTCTCGGTTCTCGATCCTCGGTGGAGAAGTACTTGCAAACAGGTTTTCAACTTGAAGGTAATAAATGCGGTAATAAATACATACTTTCTTTTGGTTATAGTCAACATATTTACATAGTCACATTTGACGTTCTTTCCACTGGGTCTGGATTAACACAAATATAATTAATAATCTATTGTTTATCTGACATTGGTACGGTTTAATTATTGTAAGACGATCTTAATCAACATGTTGTTTTACATATCTGACATGTACTCGATTATGATGTCGATTATGATGTTGAGATCAGTCTGGACTAACTTATTGCATAAACCCTCTTATTCATTGGGCATATGGTAGTACACATATGATAAAATGTCTATTTAAATTTAACATTACTAGAAGTCTTCTGTGTATGTATGATTTGAGAGATCCAGTCATAAGAGGAAATATACAGATTAATTTTATCCAATTTTAAGAAAAATAATCTTGAATGCTAAATGAAAGACTATAACCATCTTGGCAGGCATGGTGTGAGACAAATAAGAACTGGTTGGGCTGATGGGCCTGCATACATCACACAATGCCCAATTCTTCCAGGACAATCATATTTGTACAACTTCACCCTTACAGGACAAAGAGGAACACTTCTTTGGCACGCTCATGTTAATTGGCTAAGGTCAACTCTCCATGGTGCCATAGTTATCTTGCCAAAGCATGGTGTACCATACCCTTTCCCAAAACCTGTTAAAGAGTTGGTGGTAATATTAGGTGAATAAAATATTTTAGCTAGTGTCCTCCACTCATTTATATTTTCCTTCACTGATGTTGATTAGTCCTCAACATAACCATTTAAAATTATAACTCCTTATTGATAAACTGTAGGAGAATGGTGGAAATCTGATACTGAAGATGTTATCAATGAAGCTCTCAAGTCAGGATTGGCACCAAATGTCTCAGATGCTCACACCATTAATGGACTTCCAGGGACTGTGTCTGTGGCCAATTGTTCCACACAAGGTAACTTGTGCTACTTTTCACTTCTATGATTTCTTACATGTATATATGGTTTTCAATTTTTCCTTAAGTCTAACTACATGTATGCTTGATTTCCCTTCTTGGTTAAATATAAGCAGATGTGTACAAGCTTTCTGTGGAAAGTGGCAAGACCTACCTATTGAGAATCATCAACGCTGCACTCAATGAGGAGACTTTTTTCAAAATTGCTGGCCATTTATTCACTGTGGTTGAAGTTGATGCCTCATATGTAAAACCCTTCAAGACTGATACTCTTTTGATAGCCCCTGGCCAAACCACCAATGCCCTTTTAACTACCGACCAAAATTCTGGTAAATACACAATTGTAGCCTCTACTTTCATGGATTCTCCAGTCGTAGTTGTGGATAATTTGACTGCTACAGCCACATTGCACTATACTGGAACTCTTGCCACCACTCCTACAGTTCTTATCACACCTCCTCCAAGAAATGCTACACAAGTTGCTAACAATTTCACCAAGTCTCTTAAAAGCCTTAATTCCAAGAAATACCCTGCAAATGTTCCATTAACAGTTGATCATTCACTTCTCTTTACTGTTGGATTGGGGATTAACCCTTGTCCATCATGCACAGCTGGCAATGGGAGTAGAGTAGTGGCAGCTGTCAATAATGTGACATTTGTTATGCCAACCACTGCATTGCTTCAAGCACATTACTTCAACACTCAAGGGGTGTTCACCACTGATTTCCCTGGCAACCCTCCTCAAGTTTACAACTACACAGCGACTCCGCGGGCTGCGAGTTCCCAGACCACAAATGGCACCAAGGTTTACAGGCTAGCATTCAACTCCACAGTTCAGGTTGTTTTGCAGGATACTGGAGTCATTGCTCCTGAGAGCCACCCAATTCATCTTCATGGGTTCAATTTCTTTGTTGTTGGCTCGGGTGTAGGAAACTATGATCCCAAAACAGATGCAAGTAACTTTAACCTTGTAGATCCTGTTGAGAGGAACACAATTGGAGTTCCAACTGGAGGATGGATTGCTCTCAGATTCAGAGCAGATAATCCAGGTAAAAGACTTGAATCTCATTCATGATCAAAATTATAACTGAGTCCAAGGACGGATTCAAAAAATGTTGAGTCTCAGATAGAATTGAATAAGAAGTTTAACAAAGTAGTTAAGTCCCACAGACATAATGTACCATGTGCATCAACTTAAATGCAAGTCACAACTCTCAATGTATAAGATTGTAAAATGTTTTTATATAGAAAAAACTAAGTTTATATGTATAGTTTCTTCATGAATATTTGAGGATAATGATGTCAAAATCATGCATTGCTAATCTCTTCATATTAACTTTAACTAGTTTCATATATTTGACAGGAGTGTGGTTCTTGCACTGCCATTTCGAGGTACATACAACATGGGGGTTAAAGATGGCATTCTTGGTGGACAATGGTAAAGGTCCTAATGAATCATTGATAGCCCCACCAAATGATCTTCCAAAATGTTGAGAATTTCGACCATCAATAGAATAACACAAAAACAAGGGAAGGCCTTCTTCCTATGCAGAAAGAAGCTTTGGAAGGATACAACGAAGCCAGGCAAAAGAAGAGAATGAAAAGTGAGGGTGATTATCTAATAAGATGTTGTCCCAATAGCTTTCTGAGTTAATGGGAGCATTTCTTCACACACATTCTGGTTTTCTTTGCACATACACTTCTTTTCTCTATTTTTTGTTAAAGCTATACAGATCATATGTATTGAGATCAATGAGTGCATACTTTGCTTACTAAATGAAATAGAAGTTTTACTTCATTCATTGTATGGTTCACTTTAACATCTCAAAATTGTTTGCATTAAGAATATATGATCATATAAAAACTCAAATAAATGAATTATGGCAGAGAATATTCAAATGGTTATGTGTTAACTACATTAATTTTATAAGTTTAGTAAGTGAAAAATTAAGACATAACTTAGTCAACAGTCATATGTGAATTATTGTAGTAATTGAGGCTTTAAAACACGAACAAAAGTTGATTTCTCGAGGCATGAGTGATTACTGTCCGTAAGGACTTATCCACGGTGTATTGCGCAAGTCCCCCCGGATACAACAAAAACTTCTCAAAAATTCTGAGGATCAGAACTAGTAAGCTACTCTCTTAAAAGAGTAAGAAACCAACAAACCCAGAAAAATAATTACAAAGTAAAAGAAAATAAAATGAGTGAAGAGAGAGAAAGAGATGAAGATGAAAACACGTGAATGAGATGAGGAAGATGAAGAAGAGAAGAAACGTGAGTGAGAGATGCATTTTCGAAGCAAAGGTAAGCGGTATTTATAGATGGAGGAAACCAAAACTGCTGCATCTTTAAACTCGAGTTGAGTGGCACCATTCCATGGTCATGGCCGCCAGAAACGGAGCAACTGCCGGAGATGGAGGAAGACTTGCGTGAATAGAGGAGCCAACCATCCAAGACTCTGGCAACGTTTTGCAACGTTCTCTGAACCGCCCGAGAAAGAAGGAAACTTGTGTGTAACTCTCTTCCGTTTCTCCTTCATCTTTGCGGATGTGGATTTTAGGGTTCGCAACCCTCTTTTGCAATACTTTCAATCGTCGTTTCAGGTTCGATTTACACAAATCCCCCACATATTGCAAAAGATAAAACATAGAGATAAAGAAAGAAAGAAGAAAATTTTGGGTTCATACAAGATGTAATGCATCAGAGCTAGTATAGCAAGCTATATGAACCAGTCTTAGATTAATGAACTTAACACATAGTGTAGTTGGTATAGCAAGCTATATGAACCAAGACACTTAGTATGTGTTAGAGGTTTATCAATCATATTACACCCACACATTACTTATTGTTATCGTTGTGTTGCACCTACTAGCCATGCACGTGCCTAGTATTCATGAGTATTATAGAGATCTTGCCAAGATCTCATACAAGCGGCCCCACTTGACACTCATATAGGTGATTTCATCAAGTGTATGTTGCAAATCATACACCACCCATAAGGGATATGAAAATCATTAAAACTTTGTAAATCATTAAAATTCTTTTACCTCAGAATTTCAACCACAAAGTTTATCCTCTGGATAATGCAGTGTCTAGCACTTTTCACACATACCATAGGAATGAACAAAATTGATTTTAAATCAATATTAGTGCTAGCAGAACTAACAAGTGACTTGTTTTTACCCATATGAACCTTATTCATGGGATCTCCAATCAGAAAGGTTGGGTTTCCATCACTTGTTTGTTTGCAATTGGCTTAAGTCTCATTCCCCTTGATGTTTCAAAATCAGTTTTCTCCCTAGGGGTTTTGTTAGAGGATCTGCCAAATTTTGTCCTGACTTAACATAGTCAATAGAAATCGTTCCACTCAATTGTTAGAGGATCCGTTTTACTAAATTATGTCTTATGTCTCAATTGTATATGTCTGTTCTTTCCATTGTAAGTTATATTTTTTAGTTATAACTATTGTCGATTGGGGTTGGTGTCATTCCTAACGAAATGTTTGCTAAGAAGTTTTTCAATCTCTCAGCTTCACTACCAACCATCTTGAGAGCAAAAACTTAGATTCCATTGTTGATCTTGCAATAATAGTTTGTTTGGATGATCTCCATGTAACTGCACCACCCCCAAGTGTAAATACATAACCACTAGTGGATTTTGTCTCATCTGAATCAGAGATCCAATTAGCATCATTGTACCCTTCTAGCACAACGGGAAATCCACTATATTCAATGGTAGAATCCATTGTACCTCTCAAGTATTTCCTATGTCTCGCGAGTGCATCGCAATCATCCTGACTAGGACATTGAGTGTACTGACTCAGTCTACCTACTGCATAAGCAATATCTGATCTAGAAAAGCTCATTAAATGCAATTAGCTCTAAATTATCTGGGCATACTGGGTTTGAGAAATAGATTCTACTTTGTTCTTTAATTTAGAGTTAGCACCATAAGGGGTGCTCATTGACTTAAAGTCATAGTAACCAAACTTCTTAAGAAGTTTCTCAGTGTATTTTTCTTGGGATAGTAATATACTATCTCCCTTCCTTATAATTTTAACTTCTAGAATCACACTTGCTTCACCCATGTCTTTCATCTCAAACTTAGATCCAATAAATAGTTTTGTTTTAAAACAATATCATTGCATGTACCAAAGATTAGCATGTCATCCACATATAAACATATAATGACAAATTCACCATTTTCAGATCTAGAATACACACATTTATCAACATCATTGGTAGAAAAACCTTCACAAAGTAAAACATTATCAAGTTTTTGATGCCATTGTTTTGGTGCTTATTTTAAACCATACAGAGATTTTAAAAGTTTGCATACTTTTTCCTTTTGACCTAGAACTACACATCATTCAGGCTGAATCATATAAATTTCCTCTTCTAGTTCACCATTCAAAAAGGTTGTTCTAACATCCATTTGGTGAATTACTAACTTATGGATAGATGTTAAGGGTAGCAACACACGGATAGAGGAAATCCTAGTTACAGGGGCAAAAGTATCAAAGTAATCTATGTTATTGTTTTTAGTAAAACCTTTAGCAACTAGCATTGCCTTATATTTCTCCATCAGAATGATACTTCTTCTTAAAGATCCACTTACAACCAATGGGTTTTACTCCTTTAAGTAGATCTACTAAGGTCCACGTATTATTTTTCTTCATTGAATCAAGCTCAGTTTTAATGGCCTTATCCCAATGTTTAGCATCAGGAGAACTAATAGCTTCTAAAAATCTTATTGGGTCATTTTCAAATAGATACATGTAAAAATCATCTCCAAATGAGGTTTCCTTTCTCTCTCTTTTACTTCTCCTAACATCCTCACTAATGGCATCACTAGCACTATCTATAGGTTGTTCAGATGTACAACTACTCTTTAAAGAAAATATATGTTCAAAAAACTCAACATTTTTACCATAGTGTTACGTTCAATTATATCACTATTAAGAACTAGAAATCTATAGGCAACATTATGTTCCGCATATCCTAAGAACATGCAATCAGATGTTTTAGAGCCTATTTTCCTTATGTTGCATCCTGCTTTGCAAAAATCACGCAGTAAGCAGAGATTCACCCCACAGATTATCAGAAGCATTATAACTAATAAACATGACATTCATCGTTTCTTTAAGAGTCCTATTTTTCCTTTAAGCTACTCCATTAGATTTAGGTGAATATGGTGGGGTTACTTCATGAATAATGCCTTCTTTAACTCAATAATCATTAAATAAAACATATTCACCACCTCTATCTGATATAATTCTTTTAATTTTCTTATTCAATTGATTTTCTACTTCCTCATTTTAAGTTAAGAACATGTCAAAAGCTTCATCCTTGTGTTTAATTAAATACACTTGGGTGTATCTAGAAAAATCATCTATAAATGTTACAAAATAATTTTTACCATTATTGTGAATATATGACATGCTAGATTAGGACATGCTAGATCAATATGAATTAAACCAAGAAGTTCAGTTTGACGTTCAACAGAATGACATGTTTTCTTCGTTATTTTAGATTCTTCACGTATATATGATGACTTTTTACAGCAAGTGCACCGCTTTGTCAGAAGTAATAATTGTCCCTAAGGACGGATATCGATCCCACAAGAAACAGTGAATTATCAAGTACAATAATCGCTAAATATAGAACAAAACAATTAAAAGTGTATTTGTGTTGGCGATGATCAATAAGAAAACATACAAAGAATTAGTTGTTTCAATTTGAAAAATAGGGATTAGGTTTCATCTCTCTCACTCTCATATATATTGATTAGCATGTCAATATTAAATTCTTTGATTGAAATTGATGCCCGTATAAAAATCATTTATATCGATTCCTCGCATATAAAATCCTTAAGAATGTCCCCTGACTATCGATCCCTCACATAATTATAAGAACAACTTAGAACGAAGCTCAGACGTTTAATAGCAATTAACATTTCAAGTCTATTCCTAACACTCAAATATGTTAATTATTGTTGTTTAGGTTCGAACCCTACAAATACCTCCCGGTCAGATTTAAGATTCTCAATTTGTCACAGAAAATTAAAAGTAAAACAATAATACTAATAATCAATCAAGAACTAAATATTAATATATAAGATATCACCTCAATACATAAGAGTTTGAGCAAATTACTCCCAATCCCAAAGGGTAGAATTAGCCACGCATACTTCTAGCACCTTCCATTCTCCCAATTGGGTTACAAT
>Ga0123342_1008966_pt1 | contig 12254 bp, 5 predicted proteins | sample Turbeawhitnodule_FD_89960 | JGI IMG/M metagenome (GOLD analysis project Ga0123342, IMG submission 89960) | Root nodule microbial communities of legume samples collected from Mexico - Turtle bean Mexico white nodule | ecosystem: Host-associated > Plants > Roots > Nodule | place: Mexico: Nepantla... | reverse complement strand
TGATCTCTTCTACTCCTAAGATTATTAAAGTGAATTGATTTCCCCTTCTGACTATTATATTAAATTTAGTATTGATAGTGTTCTAGTTGGATGTCCTCATACTGCCTCATAGAGACTATCATGGTAACCCCGGAAGGCTTTTTAAAACTTTTATTGTTATAGAATAAACTCTTAGTGCAAATATATTATTATCATTGTTGCTCTTAAAAGTGGGAAAAAAAGTTGAAAGATTTTCTGGTCTTAAAAATATATTACTATCATTAGTTTATGTTCTATACTTATAATTTGGTTAATTTTTTTTTATATTTCTCATAGGTACTTGTATCCGGGAGAGAAGAGATCGACAGTTCTTTCCCCTACAATGGATGCGGTGATAAGGATCTTCAAGCGTGTCTTTGGATTATCTGAAATTGATGGTGAACTTTTGAATAATTATGTGTTGTAATTTTAAACTTGATTAAGGAAGTTTAAACTTTTTATGTGTTTTAATTTATAATTATGTATAAACTTTTGAATAATATTATGTGTGCTGTAATTTTCAATGAAATGAATGAATGATTATAACTTTATACATTATTTTTTTATTATAAAAATATATTATGTTTATGTTAATTGTATAAAACAGATTATAAAAAAGTGGTAGTTAAATTTTCTTTATTAAGAATTAAAATTATGTCAGTTAAAAATGTCACGATTTATGTATATTATTCGACCAAAATCTTCTTCAATGAATGTAAATTGCGACAATTATAACTGACACTACTTACATATAAAAACTGTCACTATTTACACTATGTTTAAAGTGGCGGGTGTTGCGACGGGTAGCGTAAAACTGTCACATTAAACTTTGTGGCAGCCAGTTCTATGGCGGTTTGGGAAACCGCTACAAACATATATTGTGGTGGTTATAAACGTCAATTTATACGAAAATAACCGACATAATATACATCTTTTTTTTTTGTAGTGACACATCAGTGTGCATCCCCATTTCACCCAATCACTCTTATATTTTTCTAGACATTTTTGTACCTTATCCACTCCTTTTTTCAGATAAGATACTCTTACCTCATGATAAGAAGGAGGTTTAAAACTTTTCCCATAGTCTCCAACCGCCTTTAGCATCTAGAAGAAAAGAGGGCTCCTAACAAGATTAAATGGCAATGCATTACCATAAATATAGTTGCAAATTTCTTGAATTACATCTTCTCTATTCTTGTAAGATGCATTGATTGTCATTTGGTGCAAATCACTCTTTCTTAATTCTCTTGTAACTTTTCCACAATCCAAGTTCATCTCCTCTTTCTTTTTTCCTTTATCTTTCAGCAGCTTCAAAAAGATTGCCTTCACCTCATCTGGAACACTGCAACAGGGGATAACGTCTTTCTTTGTTCCATCAAGATGATGCTTCATCCTAGTTATTCCACCCCAACAAGTATGAGAGCAAAACTTACGTTTTACTTGTAGTTTATTTGTTGGAAGACTTTCACAGTACTTCCATGTAATGTCTGACTCCCTTTTTGTTTTACTAATCTTAATAAATGAATATAGTAGCAAAAAACCTCCCCTAAACCTCCCATGTTTGGTCTTCCTCCACAATAAAAAAGGTTTTTTTTGCCTCCGACAGTTGGTTTTGTTCGTTGTCGTCGCCGCGAGTTTTGTCATCGTCGTTGATGTCGATCGCACCTTCAAGCTCGGTTGTCATTCGCAGTTGTCGTTGTCGTGGCAGTTGTCGTCGCAGTCGTTGTCGCCGTTGCGACTTGGTTGTTGTTGGTCGAAGAAGAACGCAGGGAAGAAGGACAAAGAAGAAGAACGTTTGAAAGGATGCACTGCTTTGCGGGTAAATTAAAATTAGGGTTTTTATAAAATAATTAAAATTAGGATTTTTTAAAAGCAAGTGACGATATATGCTAATCATATCACGATACGTGTGATTCGTATCACGATTCACATGATACAGCTACGATACAAGAGCAAAAACAATTGTTCTTGTGATTCGTATCATAGGCACTCAGAATCATATCGTATCGTATGGTTCGTATCGTGAATCGTACGATACTTACTACCATGATCCCAACTCGTATACAGATAACAAGAGGTCCTCACCTCAATAGAATTAAACTTTTTAAACATTCCTACCATATAAAAAAACTAAATTTAACCCTCTACAACGTTATCCAAAGATAGAGAGAACAACCTAGGATACAGGACCTTAAGGGGGCTACTACTTGCGCATATATCCTTCCATAGTCCGACCTTGTCCCCCTACCCACTCTCCACAGTATAGATTCTTGGAACCATCCACCATCTTGCCCTTCACCACAACTTTTAGATAAATCTCGTCACCACCACGAGTGGTATTTCCTATCTGAATGGTTGTGATCCTATTGCATACCATATTTATACATAAGAACATCTTTCCATCTTCCTTGTTCTCACTTAAGAGCCTCCACTTTCATTCTGCCAATAAAGAGACGTTGAAGATTCTAACATCTTTAATTCTCAACCCTCCTTCCTCTCGGGGTTTGCATAAGTTATCCCAACTCACCCACGGAATAGATTTCTTTTCCTTTCTCCACTTCCATAAGAAGCTTCTATGAATGCTTATGATTCTATCTTATACCGACTTTGGGGCTTTAAAGAATGATAAGTAGAACAAAGGAACTGAAGTGAAAACTGACTTCATAAGGCATATTCTACCTGCCAAAGACAGAAATCTCCCCTTCCAAGAACTTAGCTTCGCGCTAACTTTACTCACAATAGGTTCCCAAAACCTTTTCCTTTTAGGATTACCACCAACTTATAACCCCAAATATTTAAACAGAACCCTCGTAATTGTACAATTTATGGTTTTAGCATACACTTGAAGATAAGAGAACCCTCGTAATTCTCTAATCGCTTGTCTAACAAGCTCTGCCTGGCCTTCCGCAACCACACGAAAAAGGAAGGGTGCTAAGGGGTCCCCCTCTCTCAATCTCATTATCGGTTTAAACTTAGAAGTAGGGCTTCCGTTAACCAACACAAATACCGAAGAAGACTCTAAGCACCCTCTGATCCATGCAATCCACCGCTCTTTAAACCCCAACCTCAAAAGCATAGAAAAACCTAGTTGACCGAATCGTACGCCTTTTCATAGTCTACCTTCAAACACAACCCCCTCCTCCCTTTCCTCCAGACACTACAAGAAAATAACAATTTAGTCACCGAATTTAGCGACCAAGAATAAGTGGTCGCAATTTGCGACCGAAATAGCCATTGAATACCCTTAGTATCAAATTTGTGTCTGAAATAGCGACCGAATGAATTGTTAATGAATTGGTATTAGACATTGTGAGTGATGTTTTTTAATAAAATGAGAGTTGTGACACGTGTAAGTTTTACAGCGTGCCACTTGTCCCTCCCATAATCAATTTGAAATTACTATTTTGAATTTAAATTTGAAATTTTTTTTTTTGATTGTTTTTAGAACTTACCCTTGAAGAGCATTCCATTTGTATTATAGATTGATTCAAAATAAATTAAAATAAAAACAACCAAAGCTATGAGAAAAAAATATGGAAATAAACATCACTAGTTTTATTGAAACTGGTTGCGTATAACTGAAGAGCTGTACGAAAGGGGCAAAATGTCTTTTTATCTCAATAATTTATTTTAGAAATAAAAGTATACTTGCTTCCAATAAATCACTAAACATAATTTTATGCCATTTTAATTTTTTTTAATCAGGTCAGCTAGCATATTTTTTTATTTTATAAAATTATACTCTTTTTCTTTTATCAGCAAAAAATATAATAAAATAAAGGCATGTGCTGGTTTCTAGTAGCTGCAGGTTGTTTTTACTGCATAAATGGTTGTGTGAGTCTAGTAGGTGTTCTATGGTGTTCAAGAACCAAAAGCTTCTGTTGTATGGAGTTTTTAACTATTGTATACGGGTTGGGACACCCTGAAGTGTCCCATTTTTAATTTTATTTTTATTTATTCTTTGCTGAAAAAAAAATAATAAAATAAAGGAGGTACTTCAGGATTACCTCAACCCATATACAATAATCCAAAACAACAAAAAGTTATTAGTTTCTAAACAAAAGACCCTATATCCAACCTCCATAGATTAAATACATCCACCCTACACAAATTAAAGACTAAAATCAATGCCTGCCAACTCCCAGACTAAACTCCCAGACTAAGTATATAAAATTATACTTAGTAGAACATTTTTTTATTTGAATGTTTTTTAAAAAAATAGTTTAATGTAATGTTGTAAGTTTTATTGTTATGATTTTAGTTGATGTAATTAAATAATCAGATTATTTACGTTGATTAAATATAATTTAGAAAGAAATAAAACAATACCACTAAATTAATGTTCTCAGTTGATTCTGAGGGTGATACTGTGAGTTTTTCTGAAAGTCAATTTCAATATGCATTCCTATCCGTAACTATCTTTCTATCATGTTTGATGAATGTCTTCTTATTTGCTCCCATCATCATTGCCTTGTGATTCTTTTCTCAATCTCTTCATCATGCAGCAAGAGTTGAACTAATTAGATTGGTGTTGTCTAATCGGGCATCTTCCACAAAGGAAAACTTATACGGAAAGGTAATTCTAATAAAGGAAAACTTATACGGAAAGGTAATTCTAATGAATAATCTCATATCAAATTCTTCATATCTACTAACCGTCCACATCATAAAGAAGACCATATTAGAAATGACAGTTATGGAGAAGATTAGTTGTATGTTAAATTATATAATAGATTGATTCTTTTAACTAGTTTTCAATAGTTTTCATTATGTAATACGATTTATTTTTAATTTGTGTACAACTCCTTCTTAAACTATGCATTTGAAGTTCATTCTTATTTAGCTTGATTGAATTTTGAGTATCTATAAGGAGGTTTGACTTTTTTTTTTATAAAATGGAGATTTGGTGGATATATCTACAAAGTTGTTGTTTAGCGATCGAAACAAAATCGGTCGATGTAATTAAAAAATTTATTTAGCCACCGAAATCAAATTTGTCGTTATAGGGGTTTTCATTTAGCCACTGAATTAGCCACCACAAGTTTTTTTAGTTAATTATTTTAATCCATTAGCGACCGAAAATGGTGGTCGCTATCACCTTCTATTTTAGTCACCAATTTAGCCACCGATTTTTTTATAAAAATTTGGTTTCTGAATTTTGGTGACCAAATTTTCTGCAACCAACCGAAATTTCGATTGCTAATTTGGTTCCTAAATTTTGGTGACCAAATGTTCTATGACTGATTTAGCCACCGAAATTTCGGTCGCAAATTTGCGACCAATTTATAATTCGGTCGCTAAATGCTTTGCGTCTAGGGTTTTCGTTTCCATTTTTATTTGGAGACCATTTCGATCGCAAATATGTTTAGCAACTGATTGTAGTGCTTCTAGCGACCGATTATAGTGCTTCTAGTGACCGAATTTGGTGGTCGCTAAAAGGGATTTTCCTTGTATGAGCTCATCAATAACATCATTAGCTACTAGAATACTATCAAGTAACCCTTTGTCCTTTAAGAAAGTCGATTGACAGTCATTTATAACTTCAAGTAAAACTAGCTTGAGGCGACAAGATAAGACCTTTGAGATAATTTTATACAAGTAACCCACCAGAGATATAGGTCTATATTGATCCAGACTCGTAAGGTCCCTTACTTTGGGAACAAGGGTTATGAAAGACGCATTACACCCTTTAGGTATACAGTCCATCTCCTGAAAAAGTTGAACAAGAGCTACAACATCATGCTTCAACACTTCCCAACTATTCTTGATAAAATTAAAATTAAAGCCATTTGGGTCAGACTCTTTGACCCCTTACACATCCAAACTGTGTCTTTCACTTCTTCCTCTAACTATAGATAACGTACTTAGGCTAGTCTCCACTGACAGGAATTTGAACTCAACATTCTCAAGTCTAACTCGTTTATACAAGATCCTATTTATACATAAAATAATTGTCAAAATTAACTTTCATAAAAAACATAATAATTTAAGACACATGAATAGTATCTCACATTTAAACTCAAAATGTTAAAAGAGACTCATTCGAATCATGAATAAGGAAGTTATAACTAACTTATAGAAAATAATGTAAAACCCTAAAATACTTTTACTAAAAAAAAATTATTAAATGAAAACTAATTTAGTGACTAAAAATAAAATAATTAGTTATTATATTAAATAAATTAAATATTATTTTATAAAAAAAATTATTAATTTAAAATAGTTCTAATTATTAATAATAAATAATTTTTAAATATTAATATTTAATTTTAACTATTAAAATTTTAGTTATTAACTATTAATCTAAATAACTTCATTTTTTATGTTTTTCTCATTCTTTCTTATTACTATGTATACTTAATGACATAATCAACCTAATGTCATAACGATGATTGGTGACGTTATTACCTGGAGTGACTGAAAATACCAAAAGTGTACGTGGTCGAAATGTAGATCACAAAACCAATATCCTCTTAGGTCAAGTCTTTTCCGCGTTTTCTTCTTTTCCACGTCAATAAAATAATTTTGAGAAAATTATAGGAAAATATATATATTTATCTCCAATATTAAATTATAAGATTGAAAAATTAAGAAATTGTTTGAAATCTTAATAAATTACTAGAAAAATCTTTCAAATTGTTTAAAATATACGGATTAATTCCGTATAAGTAAATATTTTAAGTAATTTAAAGTATATGATTAAATTGTTTAAATCGTTTAGAATTATTTTAGTTAAATATGCGCAATTGATGTTTTTTTTTGTTATAATTTTATTTATATTTATTTTCTCATTCATGCATACATTGAGTACATTTTATATAATTATTTATATTAAATTTTGAATATCCGATTGAACTGTTTGAAAAAATTGTTTTTCATTTGTTAAAAAACACACATTAAATCTAAGTTTAGTTTTGATGGAAAAAAAAATTAAACCATTTATTTTATTCTTTCTATATGCATTTTTTTATCATTAAATAAATTTCTATATATAAAAAAAATAGTGTAAAGAGGTACTCAAATCCTTATGTGTTGGAGATCTCACATTGACTAGAAATTAGGACATTTTATTGTATATAAGTGAGCGCAAACCTTACCTCATGAGCCGATTTTATGGGATTGAGTTAGACTTAAAATCCATTTCGTAATATAATATTAGAGCCATTTTTCGAGTCTATCCTACTGTAGTTATAGCTTACCAACCCCCAGCCCACAAGGGAACCACACCAGACCCAAACAAAATAACAAAAAGTGAGCCCGCAACTCATTTTTGAGGTCCACACCACACCAACAAAGAAGAAAAACTTTTTGCACTTGAATGCCTCATTGCTGGACGCACCTACCAGCAACCCTTTCCTACAATCAAAATTCTCTTGATCCATATAAACAACACATCATACCATATTTTGGCATTTATTACGTGTTATCCTGAAATCAATTCCTGCCTCACACATAAAAATCTGCAGCTACCATGGATGATAGTTAGGATATTTTATCAAAATGTGAAGTTTTTTTTCATATTTACCTAAATAGACAAAAGCAGAAAAAATTACAAAAATAGATAATTCTTGGTAAAAATTGTCAATGGTATAGGCAACATCTTGATTGTTTTTAAAAATAATTAATATTTTTTTAAATTAAAACTAATTTTTTAATGACTTCTATTCAATATTTTCATTTATTTTTTAATACATTTATTTTACATAAATACATGTATATTATTACTTTTCACATATTATATAATTTATGATAATTAAATATATTATGATAATTATATATGCATGTTTGTCTCTTTATGTAGATGGAGAATGCTGATCAAAAAAAAAAAAATGTAGATGGAGAATAATGGTGGCTTCAATGTGGTGGTCAATCCCAATGTGTACTATGCATTCATAGTGGCGCTACTTATGATTCTTGGTAAAAATTGTCATATTTACCTAAATAGACAAAAGCAAAAAAAAATTACAAAAATAGATAATTCTTGGTAAAAATTGTCAATGGTATAGACAACATCTTGATTGTTTTTTAAAATAATTAATATTTTTTTTAAAATTAAAACTAATTTTTTTTTTCACAAAAAACAAAGTTACCCAAAATTAAGTTGGATTAAAAATAGGTTGTGTAATAAATGTAAAATATTTAATACTTTTTAAATAATGTTAAAATTAAAAATATTTTTGTTGTTTTTAAAAAATTGAAATTATGTTCGGGAGCTCGTTTTTTACCAATTTCTGCTTTGGTTAAGGTAACTTTCCAAAAAAAACAAAAACATGATTTGTTGAGCGAGTCTTCAAAATAGACACCATGTTACGTGTAGGTCATTATTATCCAGAAGATATCACACCCTTATTTAGAAAAATCAACAAGATTCGACTATGTGTTTTGTGGAAAGGTTTAATGTAGAAAATTATGAATATGATGTCCAAGAATTAGCCACCCCCCAACATGGTCAACGACCTCAATCATATACAGTTAGATTAAATTATTGATGGTGTGATTGTGGTCACTTCCAAGCTCTTCAACTTCCCTGTCGTCACGTTATTGCCGTTTGTTCCTCTTGTCATTTACAAATGACGACATTCATTGATCCGGTTTACAACCTCCACACGATTAGAAAGACATATCAAGTTGAATTTCATCTCGTTCGAAACGAGGATTATTGGTCTACTTATACCGGACCAAATTTCATATCTGACCCCCACATGCGACGTAAGAACTTGGGACGACCAATTACAACTAGTTTACATAATGAAATGGATCAACCAATTTAAAACAAGCCAAAAAAAATGTTCTTACTGTCGCAATGAAGGTAATAACAGAGAAAATTATCCATTTAGACAGTAGAATTATCCTTTGTAATGTTGTTCTCATCAAATATTTAATATCATCTTCTTTTAATAACTTCTATTCAATATTTTCATTTATTTTTTAATACATTTATTTTACATAAATACATGTATATTATTACTTTTTACATATTATATAATTTATACTTTCATATATTATATAATCTAAAAATGTATACATAAATCATATCACATTTTTATAAGTATATTTTTAACTTTAACAATATTTAAAAAATAGTAAATATTTTTAATTTATCACACTGTAGGAGATCCCACATCGACTAGATATTAGAGCCTTTCATTGTATATAAGTGGGTGCAATCCTCAACCCTATGAGTCAGTTTTATGGGGTTGAGTTAGGCTTAAAGTTCACTTCGTAATATGGTATCAAAGTCATTTCGAGCCTATCCTAGCAAGTAGTATTTGTTGGGCTTATCAGGTCACCCGCTATCGGGCCACTATCGGACCACCCATAATATATAAAGTTCACTTCGTAATACACACAACTCATTTTTAACCCAATTTATTTAAAATTATTATAAAAAAAGTAATTTTAATTCTTCAACTTTATATATCATTTTCTTAAATAAAACAAAATTAAACTTTAATATTATAATTAAAATAAAAAATTTAACTATATATTTTTATTTTCAAAAATATTAATTGTCATTTCTTTTGAAAAAAAAATCAACTGAACTTGCCAACCGAATTGACAACTTTAATGGAGAGAAATTGTCAATTCATGTCCAATTTTATTTAAACTGAAGTTGTCAATCCAATTAGAAACTTTAATTAAAAAATAAAAAAGTAGGCTGATTAATAAATTTAATTGATGTTGCGTACACCATTGGCAACTTTAACCAAGAATTGTCCATTCTTGTAAATTTTTCTACACCATTGACAACTTTAACCAAAAATTGTCCATTCTTGTAAAAAAATGTGCACCATTTTGGTGAAATATCCTTATAGTTACTTTCTTCTGTCGATTATTTAAAATTCTTCTGCAGACTCCAATTTATTGTCTGTGCATACTTAATTGTGTAGGGCATATTTGATTGTTGTGTGTTCTATGTGACCACTTGACTTAGTCGTTTGTAGATACCACACTTGCAATTGGGATTAGTATTGGTAAACCTGAATATTTTGCTTTGTATGTTGCTCTGTGAATTACCATATACAACATATAAATAATAAAGACACTTTGGTTCCATGAAACAGCTTCCTCTCCAATGGCAAAGCAAGTCTCAGTTATCAACTCTTCCTACTGTGCTCCTCACTCTATCCCTCTACAAATTAATACTGAGAAAGGAGCCACTTACAATGAAAACGATGATCGTCTCTTTTATACTGACGATACTTTTTTCACACTTCACAACCGTCGTGTCTTATATGATGATGCAGAAAACCCCATCGTCACTCTATACAATAAGGTTTTGTTGCTCATGCATCTAGCAATACTCATTCTCAAGTTAATTAAATATTCGCCTATCTGCAAAAACAATCTCTAGTTATAAATCTCTAACCTAACCATGCTGTTCTTATTCTTAATTTTTATGCAGATTGTGTCCTTGCATGGGAGATGCAAAGTTTTCAGGGGTGAAAGCACTGATTCATCTAAATTGCTATTTTGGGTTAAGGAAGTCAAGGAATCGTCAAAGATCCCGCCTGGGATTATTAAATTAAACGTGTTCCTTGCCAAAAACCCAGACGAAAACAAAAGTGACTTTAGAGTGATCATTTTTGGAAGTAAAAGGTCGTGCACTGTTTATGCCGGTGAATCTCCTAACATCGTAGCCAAAGTATGAGTACTGAGTCAGTATATCTTTTTCTTTATATTAGTAATTCTTTGTTTTTGATAAGTAGTAAAATTTAAATATATTATGATAATTATATATGCATGTTTGTCTCTTTATGTAGATGGAGAATAATGGTGGCTTCAATGTGGTGGTCAATCCCAATGTGGACTATGCATTCATAGTGGCGCTACTTATGATTGTTAATGACATGGATTGTTCTGATGAGTCCAAGAATAATAGTAGAGATTCTGCCATAGGAATAGGAATGATTACAGCTTTATCGATTTGATCATGCGAGTAAATATATTGTATAAGAAAATATAAGTAAATGTGAGGAAATAAATTTGGAGTCCTCCCATAATCTACTTGTATGGATGTCTATTGTATTGTATGTGACTATTTCTGGATTATCCGTGAATAAATTATTTATGAATTAATATTTTATAATATATATTACGAAGTTATTCATGGATAATTTATGTACAGAATTTCCTTTAGCTAAGTATGAACTTTTTAATAAATAAATTTACGTGTACGTGGGACTCAAAACAAGTTTCTTAAAAATATTAAAAAAAATTAATCATTACACCAGTCAAATTTTGTTATTACGTTATGATTATTATTATATTTATTATGATTATCAATATTAATATAATTAATAAAATAAAAATAAAATTAATAGTATATTTAATGTCATTAATATTAGTGGGTAATTACAAGAAACAATTAGACAACATAAATGATTGACAATATGAAACTCTACCTCAATCTATCTAAGTATAATGCAAGGTATAAAGAAGAGGGAGGAATGTACGAGATGGAAGGAGATATAACAAAATAACAAAGAATATGAAGCTCTAGAAGTTTAGAGGAAAAAGAATGAAGAATAAACTTATGCTTAAGTTGTTAAAGGATGAAATAAGGCAGAGACCACAGACGAAAGTTGGAGAGGTTTGGAGTTTCAAGTAAACGTGGAGAATATAAAATGGCTTGAACGAAGTTATGTTTGTAAGTTCCAAAATACGATTACTGTGGAAAATCTTAAAGAAGGCTTCATTGTGAATGGTATAAGTTTTATACAGTTGAGATATATGGAGGATAATAAAGTACTCTTATCAAGTGAGAGGAAGAAGGATATCCAACTCAAAGAGAATCATGATTCGTTGTTTACCATATATGAATCAATCACTACATGGAACAAAAATTCAGTGGTAGGTATCAAAAGAGTGTGGATCATATGTTGGGTATTATCGATATCACTCTAAAGAGAGGAATGTTTCAAGAAAATCACAATACAATAGGAACTTTGGTACCCATTGACAAACACTAGTGCAGAAACATAAAACAAATGCGGCTATTTCGAATTTATAAATGCGGCTTTATAGCCGCATTTGATCAACACACACTTGTAAATCAAGAAATATAAATACGACTATATAGCCGCATTTATAAATACCATTTACAAGTGCGATTATTTGCTTTAACCGCACTTGTATATGCCAAATCATTAAAAAAAATTAAAAATTTTAAAACATCGTCAATCTTGTGTGAAGCCAACGTTGATGAAGAGTCACGGGAGCGCCAACAACGGTGG
>Ga0123342_1008965_pt1 | contig 12256 bp, 7 predicted proteins | sample Turbeawhitnodule_FD_89960 | JGI IMG/M metagenome (GOLD analysis project Ga0123342, IMG submission 89960) | Root nodule microbial communities of legume samples collected from Mexico - Turtle bean Mexico white nodule | ecosystem: Host-associated > Plants > Roots > Nodule | place: Mexico: Nepantla... | reverse complement strand
AATGTTGATCATGCTCCTCCCCACATTTCACTGACAATGGAACTCCACATAAGTCCAAGTTTCCCTCATAGGAATCATTCGTAAAAGTACCAAACTGCTTTCCTTGAGGTATTTCTCCCACAAGATTATTATAGGAAAGATTCAGCACTTCAAGAAAGTTCATATTCACCAATTCTTTAGGAATCCTACCAGTCAGCATATTTGAAGAGAGATCCAATGATTTGCATGTATTGCTGTGGATTGCCAAGCACCTCATCTTGAACAATATTCTTCATGGATTCAAAACTTTGTATGAAGTCTTCTGGAATTGGGCCGCTGAAGTTGTTGGATGAGATATCAAAAATATTCAAAATGAACTGGCAAGGCATTGTGGAATGGTGCCTGTCAACTTGTTGTTGGACAACACAAGAGTATGAAGTGAACTTGCATTGCAAATTAATGAAGAGATACCACCAGTGAGTAAGTTGTAACTTAAATCAAGATGCATGAGTTGGTAGTTCCCAGAGAATTGGTCCAATGATGTTGTCAAAAAGTTTTGGGCTAGGATTACACCAAGTAAAGAATCTATTTCATGCAATTCAACTTGTTGTTAGCCAAAATGAAAATTTCCAAAACTGGTATTTTTTTCATAATTTTGGAAATTCGGTTAAGTCCAAAGAAGACAAGTCCAACTCCACTAAGCGGAAGAAACTATAATTGATACTTGATTCAAAGTTTAGTGACAATTGACTTAGATTTGAAAGTTGAAGACATTCAAGATTTTGGAATTTGGAGAAAAGTGAAAAATTGACAGAACCACTGATATTCTATGACAGAGATAAATAAGTGTTAAATAATTTGGAATTTGGAATTTGGAATTTTTTTATTTCATCACCATATCTATATTACATTCTGTTTTTTTTTTTTTTTTATATGTTGAATGAATAAAGTGTTATGTTGTTAACGAAGAACATTCAATTTTGTATCTTTAAATCTAAAAACTCACTCACATATAAAGGTGGAAGAAAACATTAAAACAAAAATCACCATGCATGCATGTGTAGCTACAAAGTCAACTATTATTGCTTCTTAAATGTATATTTAACTACTTCAAGTTGAGCATTTCATATTAAGTTTCATTTCAATTTTATTTATAAAATAAAAGTATTCAAACATTATGTATAAATCACAGTTTCTAACTTTTATTATGAGATTAAAAAGTCAATTGCAATTAATGGATACATATGTATCCAGTTATCACGAGAGTGAATACTATATTTCATGTGCAAAATTTTGTGTCTAACTCTCACATTCATAAGCAAACTTATCAAAAGCGTTTTCAAAGTTTATTAAGAAACAATTTGTTACTGATATTTATTACTTAAAATAATAAAAAAATTGAATATTAAAAGTTTTTTACATATGAAACAAGATTCTACTAAAATTTTAGCAAAAATACTCTTCAGAATTGCATAATTTGTGCAAAAGTTCTGAAAGAGAATTTTGAATTAGAGAGTGCCAATAAATATAACAAGATTATTCTGGAAACAAAATAAATTATTTAATTTTTTCATTAAAAAACACAGAATTTGGATGACAAAGTGATTGTGAATAACTCTATAGGATCATTCAGCAATATATCTTGTGTTGGTGTGAACACATAATTAAGAAAAATTAGTTTGAAAAGTCAACACCATCCAAATCATTATTTTTTATCAACTTCAATTAAATAAATTTTTTATATAGTTAATTACTAATTTAGTAGTATAACCTTCCTATAACTAGATTCATTCCTCTGACCTAATTCATAGCTTTTTCATTATTATTATATCCAATCATTATATTATATTTCCTTTTGTATGTTTAAGTCAAATCCACCTCTCCAAGCTTTCACTGACAAAATCAAATTATCATAATTACATAATTACTGTATATAATAACTTTGTTTTACTTTATAATAATAAACGAATTATATAAAATAATTTGAATTCATATATCTTAAAAACATTTTGCATTTACACAATAAATGAGAAAAAATTCTTCCTTTGTATCGAGTTGACTAATTAGTAATATATAGTTTAATTAATCTTCTAAATGCATCCTTAAGTCACATGTTTAGCGTACATAGTATCCAAATGTTCACTATTCTTAAAGAACAAAACTACGAAGACTATGAGTGAAGTTTTGACTTTTGAATGATATATAAAAAAATTGTATCTAGAAGGCTGCATGAACATGCATGGCTGTGAGAACAAGTCACTTTACCTAATGACATCATCAACTCATGAAATGATGAGTTGAGCAATAACGTACCTTATTATACAGAAAAAAAAAACATTTATGTTATCATTTAGATTATTGTCTGACAGATAAGAAATATTAATTAATAAATTAGAAGAATAAAATAGTTTTTAAATGTATATTATATTTCTCATGATGCAGTGTGGCAACCGCGTTGAATCCATGAAAAGTGGATCACACCAAGGTATAGCAAGTTAATTAGTTTAAAACATGCTTATATATATGTGTGTAATGCATTAATTGGTGGATCATTCACTACTTCTAACTAAGAAGATTTGCCAGAATCAGAAGTTAAGCTGTTTCACTGTAATCTGAGGAGAATATGACTATGAGGGTAAGCAGTTTTCTCATTTAGTTTCAGTTTTTACTTTTTTTTCTCTTTCTCAAGAAAGTTTCATGCAAGTTGGTTTATCTACATGTTCTAAAACATTTTTAGAAAGTTGGAGATCTCACATCTACTTAGATATTAAAACATTTCATAGTATATAACTGGGTGTAAACCTCATATCTTAAGTCAGTTTTATGAAGTTGAGTTAGATTCAAACTTTATTTCTTAATATGATATTATTATAGTCATTTTCGAACCTAACCTAGCGAAAGTTTGTTGAACTTATCAGGTGTCATCCACTATCGAATCGTTATCAGACCATTCATAATGCACATTTTATAGTATATAAATGGGATGAAAACCTTTCTCTTATGAGGTTGAGTTAGGCTTCAAATTGATTTCTTAATAAAGATATAGTTTAGATATACATGTGTTAGGTATACAAGGTTTCTCATGAAGTGTTGTACTTGTAAATTATGCAGCAAAGGATAGAAATTGAGGTGCCACTCCACTGTGGTGGATGCAAGAAGAAGATTATGTCGATATGCACCACTGCTGATGGTATATATAGAATGCTTTTATCAGTTTTAACAATCACTATACTAATGTATAGCAGAGAATCTGTTTGATAGCAGTGAAATTTTCCATTTTAATAAGTTTTTTCTTCACAAGATTTGAATAATGTTTTGTAGGTGTTTGTTCGGTTAGTTTTGAAAGGGGAGGCAAAGATAAAGTGGTGATTAAAGGAGAAGGAGTAGATGCAGCAGGGTTGACAGCATGCATAAGGAAGAAGGTGAACAAGTATGCTGAGCTAATTAGTGTGGCTAAGGATCCATGAACAACATTGAAGAGATACCAACCTCACCATTCATGTCCTGTTGTTGTGATGATTTTTTTCTATGTTTCAATTCGTTTTGTTGTAAACTTAGAATCTGAATTATAGTCTGATGTATAAGTTATTTCTAATATAAACCATAAAGTGAAAGTGATTTTATTTGGTGACACTTTCCTAAAGTATCAAACAAAATTGTATCCATGATTATTTGTACCTCGTATATATAAGGAGCATGTTTTGTTTTATTTGTATAATGATGATGGTAATTTGAAACCTTTATAGACCATATGATTTATTCTGTATTGCTGAATATTCTTACTCACTCTGCAATCTTCACTGCGCATGAATATATTAATGTGTTTTGAAGGAAGAGATGATGAAAGGAGAAGTAGATGCAGCACGTTTGAGGGAGAGGATGAACACACAAATGCATGAAGAGACATTCATAATATTCATATTAAGTATTATGGATATGATTCCATATTCCAATGAACTTTAATAATTATTGTATGAATTTTAATATTAATTTAAGTTTTGTCGGTTTTGGCCAATGTTATGTGATTTAGAAAAAAACTTATGGTAAAATACTTTTATCTTTAATAAAAAAAAATTGTAGTAGAAAAAGAAGATGAGTGTGAATGAAAGAGATGAAAAAATATATGTGAATAAAAAAGATGAGTGTGAGTGAAATATACGAGTATGAATGAAGAAGATGAAAAGGGATAAAGAAAGTCGATCTAAAGAGATTTGTGAGTGAATGAAAAAATGGATGTGAAGATATTTATATAAATAATTGTAGAAAAATTGTGAATGTTAGAGATTTATCATCTTTAAATTTAGATATTTAAATTAAAAATAATTTTCTATTCATGTTTGTTGTCGTGAAGATTCACAAATTCATAACATATAGATTAATCAACACTAACTTAATAGAAATAAATACTAAAAATAAATAATTTTTTTTATATTTTTTATATTTATTTTAACTAATTTAGTATACTTAAAGAATTAAAGTTGGAAGCAAAAAGAATTTATTAAACAAGTAATTAATGAAACTGTTTTTGTGTAAAAGCCAAAAGTGTATATGCTGAATGAAATTGAATTGTATCGCTTGAGCATCATTGACAAGGGGATTAAATTTTCTCCTTCAAATTTCGTTTTGTATATTTCTCTATGTTAAGGAATTTATATTAAGTTTCATTTTAAAGTAAAATAATCAAACATAAATTACTAATTTATTATTATTTATATTAATTTAACAACTTTTTTCTTTTATTTGAAGTAATTTATAAAATGAAAGCAATTTATTTTGAAGTATTAGTTGAATTTGAGATAGAAGATTAAATTTAATATAATTTTTTAAAGTAATTAAGATTGACATTTGGGAATTTAAAATCTCAACATAAAATGAGTAATTTTAACATAAAAAAATATTTACATTAAAAAAATAGTAATCTAACAACTTTTAAAAAATATGAACCAATATTTTGATAACTTAATTAGGCCCTTGTTAAACAAGCTTTTAGTACATGAGATATTAGGCACAATTTTGTTTGAACTTAAAATAAGTCTTTTTGAAATATTTTTTAAAATATTACTTATTAAAAAATATATAAACATTTGTTTCTTAAAAGTAATTAAAAAAATATTTTTAAAACAAACATATAAAAAAGAGCAAACAAAATCATTTTGTTTGTTAAATAATCACTTAAAAAAACACAACAAAGCCATCCTATATCATAAATTGTCATTAAACTTACTGGAGCAAGTTAAAATTTTGTTTCATTGAAATAAGTTAAAAATTTACAATATTTATTTGTTTTAAATAGATTTTTTCTAATACAAACTATAATTTATTTATAATGGAATTACTAAACATGAAAATAAATATCTTAACTACAAAAATTAATATTTTCTCCATTTAGGAATTAAGTCAATTATTTCAGAGAGATTATAAAGGGATTTAAGTTTATTCTTAACAAAATATCATATCGATTTCACAAGATGTTAGTGGCAAAAAAGAGAGATTAAATACCAGATACAATCATACAAATTAAGGTATATATAAATACATATATATCACCTTTGTATACATATCTTAACCCATTTTTCATAAGCTTCATATTTGATTTTAAGAAATGTCTTTGTTGTACAACAAAATAACTGTAAAAGCTTTGAACTCAGAGAGCTTTGAAAAGCATAAAGCCATAAATAGGCAGCCAAATATAGATATGTTTTTCTTGTGTTTTGTAGAGGTGAGGTAGAAAAATTGGAGGGGATTAACAAAAACCTGTTACCTTTATTACACCAAAGCCTCAAAGACTTGTGTTAGCACAGACGCCTCTAATTTGTCTTAGCAGGGTTTTATGTGTCTCATTGCTTCTCATTTTGTACACGTATCTCAATTTTCCCATCTTACAGATTGTTGCAAAAATGGCACAAAAGCATGCCAGGTATAAAGAAAGAGAGAAAAGGAGATGAAGAATGAAACTAACTTATTCTGAACTAGAATTTTCCTGCTCAACTAAATTTTCTCCAGAACTGTCATCCTGTGGTTTCTTTGCAAATGCATCTCCATCATATTCTGCATCCTCCTCCAAGTTTTCAGCACTGATCCATTTTCTTTTCATGATTTTGGGGACCATGCGAGTGACTTTAGTCTCCAACATCTCATCATTATTTATTCGTTCAAACCGAACTGCGCTCACCTTTCTGGCATTTCCAGCTAGTATCTGCACAGAAGACAAAGAAGATGCATGTTTTCCATTCTAAAGAAAAGGGGTTGGGGTAGGCTAAGGAGAAGCTCTAGATTCAGTTTGTTAGTTCATACAGATTGCCAAAAAAAGGTTATTTTGAAACGTTGTGAATGTGGCTCACGCAAGCTAAAAAATTGCAATGGTTATGAAAATATAATTCCAATCTCTTGACAAGCTAGCAGTATGCAAAGTACTATTAAATAGCTTCTCTGACCATATGTTAATGTTGGAGCGTTGAGTTAGACTTAAAGTCTACTTAACAGTTCAAAAATCAGAATCAAAGCACAAACTTGTGAACAAGCTTTTTGATGAAAATGGCATTGACATCTTTAGTGTAGCTCGAGTAATAGTAGAGCAATCATATTTAAAAGACACATGCAAGTATATTATAGTTGTGTGATGCTATCATTATAGTTGCTGGTATTATTTATGTGCTCACCATCCATTTTTTTCAACTCTGGACAGATATAAGCAAAAATTCCACAAGTGACAATTTTAGACAGGAACAGATTCATTACCTCAAGTTTGAAAATCTGGTTCTTTTCCTTCTGATCCTGCTGTTCAGCACTGGCCTCATTGTTATCATCTTCATCTTCCCTTTCAAGAACTACTTTTATGAACTCACCTGTCCTTGGAATGTATCCAAATGCCGCACACACAAAGCCTGATACTGTCTCATATTGATGACCCTGAAATAGCATATGTCACCTATGTATCAAGAGGGCTGAAATTCTTCAACAGATTTGGCAATGAATAGTAAGAAAAATTAATTCCAAAATGAGATCATTGTCTCTCAACTCTAACCCAAGGATGCATGAAATGCTGTTATTGTTAATAGCATAAATTTCTCCAAAATATAGCAAATTTGTGTATTTTCCCAATTTTGTAGATAACTTGAGTTGAAATAAAAAATAAAAAATGTGTTCACACGGTGCCTACTTGAAATCCAATGGAGTGGCTGCCTATTTGAGATGCAAATATAGGTCTATAATGCTACAATGATTCCGAGTAAATTCATAAACAACTTAATTATTGCTATACAAACAGGAAAACTACACTATGTCCAGTCAAATTAGTAGGGTCATCAGAAGACAAATATGACAGTTGCATGTAAAAGAAGTTGTAGACCTCCGGCATCTTGATGTTCAAATCTTCTGAGAGCTGATCAATAGATGTGTTTGCATCCACATCAAAAATGCCCTCGGCTCGCATTACTACGTAACCAGTTTTTTTCTGTATCTCCTCCTGTAGTAATCACCAGGAAAGTATGTAAAATGGTTGTTTAATGAAAATTTATAATGGAGCAAATAGTCATAGTCATCAACAATAAAATGATTAGGCACTGATGGCTAAATTCAAAGTGCATTAAGGTCCTACTGCTGTTACAGACAATGACTTGCACTTACATGCATTACTATCACTTTTACACAGCATCACTGATTCCCCACTCATTTACTTCAATTCCATATTCACACATTTACATTATAATTTGAAGAGTTTGTAATTGAGAATGGCTAAAAATAAATTTTATTTTACTTTAAATTCTTTATCAACCAAGACTGCCTAGTTATGAAATAACAACATTAGCTCGTCAAATAAACACTGATCCATTCAATAGTTTAACCACTTTCTTTCCTGCTGGAGCTTCCATTACTTTACCCTATAAAGTTCGGCCCATGCTGTATTACTTAAAAAAACTCACACCTTTTTAAATGCTTTTGAATTATATCAATCTGAAGCCATGAAAATGGAGAGCCTAAAACACAAGCTGAACTTTCAGCAAAGCACCACCGGTAGCCATCAAACAGACCATTTGTCAACATCTAAATTGTTGATAGTTATCATATAAAGATTATGCAGGAAAGACAAATAAATAGTCCATATAAACGGTTGAACAAAAATGTACAGAATAAAAAGGACTTTCTTTTCTTCTTTTGGGTGAAAGAGTAAAGATAGATAAATTCAACATATGATTTAAAAGAAACAAAGTAAAGATTAAGCAAAAGCATTTTACCTTTGAGTCATTTTCATCAAAGATTTCGCCAACAATTTCCTCCACAACATCTTCAAGAGTTACAATCTGTTAGATGCCAATATAAATTAGACATCTAGATTCGATAAACTGAAAACTGTAGAACTTATAAGATTATGTAGAAGAAGACTTGAAGTGTGTAATTACAATCTGATAAACTGTGAAGAAATAAACCTTTCTTTTGATTTAGCCATCAATAAAAGCAATTTATGTCTACACCTAGTTGTGAATTAGCCATTGCTAAAATCAACATGCGTGTGGAAGGATGAACCATAAAATCATTTAAAAAATGAACTCATAAAAGAAACACAGCCATTAGACATTCAAACTTAATTGCTACCATAAGCAGGAAAGATGATAAAGGCAAGTGCATTATGGAAATAGTGGTAAATAAGGGCATTTAGTAAGTCAGAATAGCCTTGTAACCAGAAAGACTGTTGGTTTTGTTACAATGATTTTAGATCAGTAAAGTGAGAAAAAACAATTTAAATTATATACAGCACACAACGTGTAGCACAACATAGACACATATCTACACAATAAAAGATAACATTTCTGCAGGATCATTTATAAAGTTTCTTGCCATAGTTCATTGTGAAGGGAATGATCTCAATGTCGGTTCCGATAGCTTTTTATTTAAAGTTAGAATAGAAAGTAGGTTGGTATATAATTGGAAAAGATTTTGAAATAAATAAAACCAATTGGGAAATATCCTTCTTTTTGGGTCAGTGGTTGTAATTAGCAGTGGTATGCATTAACAATAAAGCATAAATTTACAGATTTATATTCATATTTATGTCAAACAAAGATCTGAGGTGGTTGCATTCTGTATGGTGTGCACATACCCCCACAGTTCCACCATACTCATTAAGAACAACCGCCATGTGAACCTTCCTGATTCTGAACTCTCTAAGAAGATTCCAAACAGACATTGAATCTGAAAAATCAGTAATAATATTCCATTTCAACATTCTGCACCAAGTTAAAAAGATATAGATGTGTTCCTATTTCAGATAATTCAATCAGTTTAACAATTTAATTTCAATATGAAGAGAAAAATCATGAATCGTGACGTGATCATTAAATTTAGTAGTCAAGACATAGTAAGCTGCTGCTTAATTCTAGCAGAACAGAAATGAATACTTCACCATAAAAGACTAGCACAACAGAAATAAAAATTGTTGAAGATTTCCCTTCTGCATTCCAATTGGTGTGTATGTATTATTAGTTTATAACAGGGCATAAAAGATATTGCAAATTTATTGTCAATGAAAGAAAGGATATCTTGATGAAACAAAAAGAAGAGTGTGTTTAAATTTTAAAATAGATTTGGAAAATGCACTGAAATAAATGGAATAACACAATCAACACAGCAAAGATAACAACATAAAGAGTGAATAAGAAACTTGTTTTAATGCATCAGATGAACAAAAAGCTGAACGTAAAAAAAGTATGAAAATGAATTTTACGAGGAGAGTATTGCTGGTTCCAAATATAGTCATCAGGTAAAATAAATAATGCTTTTATGTGACTGTGCTTACATTGCGAGAATATGGGTGACCATAGGTGAACTCAAGATGAAAAAGAATTACCAGGTACAAAATAAGCAGGTTTGTGAGCCATATCTACAACAGTAGTACTTTCAAGCAACTCCCCCTTCAAAATCAAACAGATTATAATTCTGCAAACTATGGGATTGGGGGATATAAATTAATAAGTAAAGCACTTGTAAATAAAAAAATGTTGGGAGTAAAAGCTCCCAACCTTTTGAACATAATCCAGCAGATCCATTGCATATGCTATACCCATTATATTATCAACGCGCTGCTCAAAAACAGGTACCCTAGCAAACATGCCATGATCCAGTTAGCACATTGGAAGTTACATCATTGTAAATTTGAAACCAGGAAACCTTTAAAATACCTTGAGTACTGATGTGTGACCCACAAGTGATGAAAGTCTACCAGGCTTGAACTTCCATCAATCGCAACAACATCAACAAGAGGTGTCATGACCTCTCTGACATGTGTGTCTTTTATCTCTAGAACATTTTCAATCATATCCTGTGACATATTACACATATATTTAAGATAGTTAACAGATACAGACAAATAAAAATGGATTAAAATATCGATAATAATCAATGAAGATTAGGTTTTTGTAAGTCTGTCTGAAGAGGAATGACAATAAAGTAACATGCATTACTATTAGAAAAATTGGAGGGGCACACTTCTAAATGGAAAAGTGAAAATTTATTTATGCTTTTCAGATGAAATTTCGGTTTCTATTTCTTAAAGACATAATGTACTTCAATTCAAGAGAAGCAAATTCTTGTAACAAACCATATTTATGAAATTCTATAGTCAATAAAAGAGAGAAAAGGCAAAACGTTTTGAAGACAAATATATAATGATACTATTATAATATTGAACCCAATATTTATTACCTGCTCTTCCTCCTCTATTGCCCCACTTAATTCAGCACCTCTTAGCATCAATTTTAGCTCATCTTCTGTTACATATGGCTCACTGGTAAAGTAAGCAATGACATTAGCATTGAGGTTCAAAAAAATTAATAACAATATGTTCCACAATCATTACTTCAACAAACAGATGTCACTTTCCATATGATGAACAAACAAATTTGGCAAACCAAGGCTTCTTCCAAACCATGAGTAAAAAATACTTAAAGGAAAAAGGATTACTGCCTTGTGCCACATGATTCAACCAAATTAGAAACCCAAAAACAATTATGAATAAAATGATTTCATTTCACCATTGAGGAAAAAACTCAAGGAGTATGGATGAAAAATAAAAAGAGAATCACCCTTGAGATGAAGGAACTAATATTTAGCATCAGATAAAAGTTAGATTTCACAAAACATCCATAAAGAAGAAAAAGAAATATATACAATATGATAAAAGACAATTAATCTTTGGCTATCTTTTCAGCAGACCTTCTTCCTTTTAGGCCAAGCAATTTCAGCATCCCCATTGAAAGATATGTAACAATTCTTCCCACAGGATACAACACCAGGGAAAGCCATGCAACTGGCCTGACCTAGAGGCATTAGGATCAATATCAATGTTTGTTACAAAAAGAAGTTGAAGCAGAAATATCATGAAAATTTGAATTACGTGTTAAAAAAAAACAAAATGATTAATGATCAGCATCATTTATGTTATTATATTTTATAAACTACTAAAAGAATGGGCATGAAATTTACAACTTACCACAAAACGGGCCACCTCTGTGGCATTATGAACAGCTATGCTTTTTGGAGTGATTTCAGTGAGAAGCAAAATGGCAACCTTGTTTGATTACAGAGAGAAAAGAAAATTCAGATATGAGAAAAAAAATCATGTGAATACAAATATACAAACGTGCACACACCATATGAATTGTTCTGTGATCAATCTGCTAGAATAGATCTGATTGAAAAGATAATTTATACTTGTATAGTAAATCCTATACCAAAAAAAAAAATTAACACAATAAGATAAAGTATATCCTATATCCTATAATGTTGTCTAAACTTCTGATATTTGACAGCTTTTTATTGTATATATTCAAATAATAGATCATATCCCCTTTTCTATCTTACTCAAAAGTTAGCTTGGGCACCTTTTTCACAAATTGGTGATAAAGCTAGCAAGCTTTACATGTCAAATTGTTGTTCCCACCACATCAATTCAGGAGTTTGCAAGTTTAATGGGGCGGCATGTTGATATACTGAAAGATTCAATGTTCCAAATGAATAATAATCAAGTGGCCCAGTGAATATGATTTTTTTTATGATCGAAACAATGCATAAGCCATTTAAGCATGTTTTGAGGTCCTGGAAATAGTAGATTTCTTTTACATTTGAGCAAGAGAATCAAAACATACAGTCATCACTCCTGTTGCGGCACTAACACCTGCTTCACCAAACATAGCAGTTGCTGCTTCAGTGACCAGTGCAGTTGCCCCAATATTGACCACCCTGCATACAACAAATAGCATGAGATACATTCTATACTCTAGTT
>Ga0123342_1008964_pt1 | contig 12257 bp, 5 predicted proteins | sample Turbeawhitnodule_FD_89960 | JGI IMG/M metagenome (GOLD analysis project Ga0123342, IMG submission 89960) | Root nodule microbial communities of legume samples collected from Mexico - Turtle bean Mexico white nodule | ecosystem: Host-associated > Plants > Roots > Nodule | place: Mexico: Nepantla... | reverse complement strand
TTAAACAAAGCAGGAACCTTGAGCCTCTGTTTACTGTCCTTGTCCCAGAAATTAAAAGCACCGTCAGATCCGGCAGTAGCAAAAGTGTGATGCACCTGAAAGCCAAGACATAAAATCAGATCTCACATAGAAGAATATTAAATCTACAGCTTGAAAATAAATTAAACTAATTTTGATGTCATATGGTACTACCGGATGGAAATTTAAGGAGTTGACTGAATATATCTCATTGTTCTCTCTGTGGCATTTAAAAGTAAAATTCTTGCTTTGTTGTGCATCATCCAGGTGATGTACTCCAACCCTTCCTTCTATGGAGCCAACCTACAGAGAAACAGTGTATAGTCAATACTCCATAATGCCAGCAGTTCAAATTTTTTAAGCAAAAAATATCTTTCAGCAGATATACAGCAAGCATTTGACAAGAAAAACAGCAGGAAAAAAACAAAAGCATAGATGCGACAGTGGAGGTGACTTGGTGTTACAAAATGTATGTGAGCATTATCACTTCTAAGAATTTTAATTATTTTGCCAAAGTGAGTCCTAATTTCATTAAGAAAAGGCATGAAAAATAGACAAATGTTAAGACCAATTATTCACTAACTAAACTCAAGTATATTGGGAGTATTCATCAATGAATATGTAACAATATTTGAACCCAAATGTCAGAATGAATGGTGGAGAAAGCATAATACAATTGGTTTCATATTTCTTTCAAAAAGAAGACTTAACAGATTTTCCTAATTGACATGACTCTCACTAAGATTTGAAGTTTGTTAAGCCTAGGAACAATTTTCTTCAATTTTGACCAGTGTGGATAACCCAATCGATCATGCAAAAGTTTAAGTAACGGAAGTGCAAGAAAGGATATGGCAAAGTTGGTATTAAGATAATATATCCTCATGATTCATGTCCAACATCAATTAGTCAACCCATACCACACTCCTATAAGACATAAGAGTTAGCATCAAATGTCATAGAGCAACTTAATGAGTCGATTAATTGACTCCGAAATTACATTAAAAAGACAACTAATAACACAAAGGATAAATTATAAGTTCAAGGAAGGAGATAGAGATATTTGTCTAACTAACAAGGAGAAACTTTGGATTCATTGGCTGTGGTGATAAAGTGAGGAAATTTAGGCAAGGAAATGGAGAGTATAAGAAAATTATTACAAAAAACACAATTAGAAGCACCTAAATCATTTGTCCATGGACCTTGATTTTCCATGGATTGAGAAATTCAAGTGATTGAAACACTAAGAGCTTTGGAAGATTGTGCTAGGCAGCAGGATTTTAATCTCAAATATTTCTAATATTCATTATCAAAAAATACTTTAGAATAAGGAGATTTGATCATAACTCTTAGGAGTTTGAACACAAAGAAGTCTTCTAGTCAAACTCTCCACTAAAAGAACTTCATGAGTAGAGAGAATTTGATCACCAAAATCATCAAAGTTTGTATTCATGGCACGGAAAATTATTACAATATACAACTAGTCTAATTTCGAAATTTCTTCCAATGAATTAGTTTGCAATAACATCTTCACTTCAACAACAACTAGAGTTTCCTCATAGTAAAGGTCATATCATGGTTTGTTTGTTTAAAATATCCGAGCTTATTAGGAGAATCAAAGAGGTGTTTGCCACTCGGATATATTTGCATTTGAAATAGAGCTAAGTTCAATTTCAAAGTGGTCATGGTATCCTTGACGAAGGAATCATAATTCCATAGAGGCAGACTAAGATGAATAATTCTTCCAATTGAATCTTGATCTTGAAATGGTCAAAGTGGCTGAAAAGAAAAGAGCAGAACCTATCGAATCCATTCTAGAGAGGGAGAACAATGATCAAACCTAAAAATAGAGAAAAGAAACCCTAAAATCATGAGAGAGCATGTGTTCCAACACAAAGGTACATTGGAACAATAAAATGAGGTTAGAAATGAAGGCAAAAGAGTCTAGCGAGTAAGACAAAGGTTTTGCCAAGTGGTTCTGACAACAAGAAGGTAGCATGTGGATGACAGCGCCACAAATGGGATGTGTGTAGATTGGCGCATGACAGGAGGTGGCTAATCAATTGGTCCACACGCTTCTTGAGGCACACCCAACCCTAATTTTTTTTAAAAAACGAGGGCAGACGACAGCTACGGTAGTCGAAAGCAGTGATGACAACAACAGATGTTGTCAGAGACAATGAAGAAGACAGAGCAGGACCCTAGCTACTCTAATACTAAGTTTTTGAACAAATAAGATGGATAGAACATTGTATTCAACCTATACTATAGTGCTTTTTATTGATGTATATATATAGGATACAAAAAGAGGCTAGGAACTTGCCTAAAACCCCTACCTTAAAGCTTTGTACACACAAAAGAAATATTAATAAAATAACAATACATTTGAATAGGCATGAAGTGATAGGTACAATAGGATTGGACCACACATATACCATGTTGAGAATAAGGAGTTTTAACTAACACTTGAGAGATCACTCTCAGTTGATCTATCAATATAGAAAAATATACAATCTGAATTACAAAAGGTTGACAAGAAAATTTACACACTAGGACCCTATAATATGGTTGATAGGTACAGCAAAGACAACAACTTTACAAGATATTCTAGAACAACTCAGTCTGTTACAAAGTTATGGTTTAGTTGTTGGATGATGTGTCTTGTATTTTTGAGTTTGTCTCTTGGGTAAGGTCCTTCAGCTTCATGACAATGATCTTGTTTTGTTGTTGGATGCATGTCTTTATTTGAGGGTGTGACCGCTTTGGTGGGGTGAGACAACTGTATCTGGTGGGTTTCTATATCTTGGTCTGGTTTTTTACCTTGATATGTAGTACAATGTTTGTCGGATCCTTAGTTGGTAGGGTTCTAGGATCTTGTAATTTGGGGTTTTGTATAAGGGTTGAGACACTCCTGAAGTGTCTCTTTTTATTTTATTTATTCTTTGCTAATCAAAAAAAAAAAAAACAAGATATTCTAGAAGACAATAAAAATGTTATAGCACACATATTGGCTATGTTCTCAAACCTAGTACATGTCTGTCTAGTAGTCATGGGTACCACAAAAAAATCAAAAAAAAGAGAAATAGATACTGATTTTTATAAGTTGTGCCCTTTTGTATTTTTTTATTATTCCTACAATTTGGTAATGTTTGTATAAATGATATTTTCAAATATATGTATATTTTGTGAATTTATATATCCTAGATATTTGAAAATTTCCATTCTTGCAACATAGGTTTGGGCATTCTTGAGTTGTAAAGGATCTTCAAAACATTAATGTGTAAGCCTAAACCATGTACCAAATTGCCACATATCATAGCAGTAATGAGATTGCATAAAGTAAAGAAGGAAACAATAAGACTTCTATTAGTGTATTTAAATGTGAAAGTTGAATACATACCAAAAACCCTTGTTGATCTGGAAAAGCCGCAACACATCTTGTTTGATATTTCAGTGGAGATACAATTCTCTTGTATTCAGTCTGTTGGGATTTCAATATAAATTAGAAGAATAACATATTTATAGAAACCAATAGCTCCTCAAATATTAATATGAAGTCGGTGCTTCTGAATTTCTCCTTGTTAAATTCATGTAAAACCAAAAGGAATAGAACTAAATACAAACAAATCATGTGAAAATAGCAAGTAAAGTTGGAAAAATAACTATATGCATATATGGGCGATATCAAGTGGAGGATGCTTTTAATGAGAATAGGAGTAAAATTAGGTTGTTCAACCACAACATGGATAGTCAAGATTAAAAGATTTCATATGGGCACTAGATCACTTAAAAAGTCAATAATATTTTTAAATGTTGTGGATTTTAATCTTGACCATGCATTATAAGATCTAATGGTCAATACCCATTCTTCTCATTACAAAGAAAAGGTCCTCCCTATTACATACCCTGATATATACATAAGTATATGCATACACAAAAAGGGAAAAAAGGTGGTTAAATATGGTCATTCGTATATGAGTTGCATTTTCACGAGTTTGTTTTATATTTTCTGCACTTCAATCACTGTCACAACCTGTAAGATAAATTCTATATTGTCTATTATTTGTTGACTCCTTAAAGAGATACCCTATGATGTTGGTTACTTGGTTATCAAGATAGTAAGAACATGTAGAATTTAACAAATTGTGTACAGAACAATATAACTAACTATAGAAATATTCTCTGGTGAGGTGAAGTAGTGTAGAGGTGGGCAGGGGTTTCAACTGTAGAGAGTGAGATCACTGAGAATATTCTCTGGTGAGGGGAGCCTGTGGATTGGGCTGATAAGGCACCACTATCAGATTATCTTTCATTTCTTGTTATTTCTTTGTTCTAAAATATCAATTACAGTACCATGCAGTGAAGCTTGTCACTAGAACTCATGTTACACAAATTAGACAACAGTAACAGAATTTCATGTTGAAACTTCATCTCCTAAGCATAAAAGTCAAAATTTATATTATAATGCCAACTCATACAAACGTACAAACAACAACACAGAAAAATAATTTAGAAAGAAGAAAGAAAGATTACTTGAGGATTTTGCAAGTTGAAGACAATCAGATTTCGATCTGCAGTTCCCACTACCATCAGAGGATATTTGACAGTTATTGCATAACACCGATCAGAAAGTTGTTGTGTATGCACTGGATTTGGTTGCCTTGTATCCCAATACCTAAAATAAAGGAAGTACAGTGTAAAACAGACAATACAACTTTTTACTACTGTATGTTTTCAATACAAGTCACAATGTTATCCGAATAAACAATCATAAACTTCTTAAAGATAAAACAAAAGGAAAAATGGTCATTTGCCAAAGCTTCACACCATGAACCAAGTATTTAGTAATGATGCATAAAATGGTTATATCTTAACTTCTTTTTCAGCAAGTTCTTGAAAAGACCGAGAGTGAGAATAAACTGTTCCAAGTGAATCCAAACATTATGACATATACATTTTATAAACACAGTTATTCTATTTGATTCTTCCTAACCTATCCTAAAAAGAAACATATGCACACACACTACAATATTCGTGATCAAGCACACAATAAATGCTCACCCCACCAAAACATTAACAGAAATTGTGACCTAAACAGATGTAGTTTCAGTGATCCCAAATCAAATTAGGAATTTTTCAAATGATCATAGCATGTGTTACATTTAACTAGTGCAATTTATATAGAGTACAACACGTGTTATGTTGTTTTACATTTAAAAAAAAAATGCTCTCTACTAGCTAGAATAATGTTCATCTGAACTGGGCACACTTTGTTGAGGGAAATTTTATTTAATCCAAAGGCGTATAAGGGAAGACCAAGGGCCTACACTCCTCAAGGAAAAGTACTCTTTTGCTCATTTATACACCTAACCTAAAGAACTGCTATGTTAATTACTACCATCTCCCGTGCAGACACAAGCCTCCTAATCCCGTGCCAACCTAAAATACAAACTACTGTCACCTCAGCTAACTCAATCTAGAGCCTCTCTTAGTGCGTGTTTGGTTCACCTTACTTGACAATATCAATTGTTCTTTCATACGAACTTAGTGAAACATGCCATCCTTCTAGAAACCCTCTTAATTTCAAGATGCAGAAAAATGATCAAGATGCATACTTCAGGGTCTTGTCCCAGCTTCCAGTAGCTAAAAGATTCATCTCCGGTATCCAGGCAAGATCTTTCACAGGTGCATCGTGCATGGCAACCGTCATTGGTTGTCCACCAGAAGTAAGCGGCCACATCTTGACCTGCTTGTCACAGCCCCCAGAAAAAACTGTTGTTCCATCATCCTTCCAAGCAGAGCACAAAACCTTCACGAATAAAACAAACAGCAGGTTCAAAAACTGCCCCAATGGCAATGCCACTTCAGTCCCAAACAACAATACTAATCAATAATCCATCTTTCCCAATAAAACCTATTGGAATTTGGAGTTCATAACCATTACCGGTTGGTCATGAGAAATTGAAGCCTTGGGAGTACTGGAGACAACAGTCCCATTTCTTGTTACCTCCCAACATCGAACCTATCAAAGTAGAAACTGACAGAAAATTAGAATGAAGGTTTAGCATTTAGGGTTTCTTGTTTTGTCTTTAGAATTGATAGTAAACAAGAATTTAATTAAAAGAGTGAGAGAAGGAAACCTGATTATCCCATGAAGTAGCGACGAGGAAATTGGCCTTGGGACTGAACGAAAGACTGGAAATTGAATCAGAGGGTGGTTGGGCTACCTGAAAATTTCATTTTCCAGGGAAAAAAACACTGAACAAAGAATGTAACAGATTCAACAATGAAGAATGAGAACATTGTTATTATTATTGTTATTATTATTACCTCAAAGGATTTGTTGGGATTGGTATTTGCGGCTCCGAAGGTGGACATTGTGACCAATGATGAATGAAGAACACAGAAGGAGAAAGAAATTGAGAAATTGGGGCGTGGGAAAGAAGAACGAAAGGTTTGAACTGAAAGCAAAAATGCTGCAATGCATAGGGTTTGAATGAAAATGGGTCACACTAGTAACATTATTATCCTTACTTGCTTTTACTTCTTACATCGCCTTTTTCTAACTGCACCGCACATTTTTTGACCTGCACCCCTATAATTGGAGGAAATGACAGAACTATCTTGTTTCTCTCTCAAAGCACCCTACCACTACTATCAGTTAGAAAAGGAGAAAAAACAAATCTTGTTTTGAAAAATTCTTTTTAAAACATATGAAATGAAATGTGTTGTGAAAAACTTATTCTAGAAAACCATCCTAGACAATAATTATAAAAATATAGATAATAATTATAAAAATAAAATATTAGATACATAATAATAAAACTAAAATACAGATATACATTACAAATAAAAATAAAAAATGAGGATACACAGACACGAGAGCGTTTGTGTTCCACTAATAATAATGTGTTCCGCTAGTAATAATGATAGTAATAGTAGGTAAATAGAGATATTTGATATATATATATATATATTTAAATATTATATTTATTATAAATCATATTTTTTTAATTTAAATATAGGTTTCTCTTATGCTTAAATTTAGAATTTTTTTAATAGTAAGAAATTATCTAATTATTTATTTGTTCAAATATAAATATAAATAATTTTTTAAAAAAATATTTATAATTTTTGTGCATTGTTTCCCTTTTTTATTTGTGTGATAACATTAAATGGAACGCACCTAAAACCTTGTTAAAATGTAAATTATTTTGTTTTGGGCTTTATTGGACTCTTTCGTTTTTGGGCCTTTTCCCCTCAGCTTGGCCCTTTTACATTTCCTTTATATTTACTTTTTGTAACACTTCTTACACTTACACTTTTTTATTAATGAAATTAATTCAATTTTTTTTTCTTTGCTCTTTTGGTTCTTTCTCTCTATGTTTCAGTGTGCAGTTCCTAAGTTCTTGATTCTAGAGTTTGTGTTTGCTACACTTCTTCCGATTGCATTGCATGTGATTTACTTTGTGATTTTTTCTCTTATTTCTTTTTCATTTTTTTGCTGAGTTGAATTTGACTGATGTATATTTGATTAAGTTTAACCCTGTGTAAGGATTAAAAGATGTCAATCTTTATATAATCTGTGAAAATTTCATTGGTGGTAGAACTTGGGAGCCATGTGCTCCTTATTTGTATTACAACATTTATTATATTTTATTGTTGAAAAATCACAAATCCCCCTTTTACTTTATTGTTATTACTAATTTTCATTGTTTGCAGATAAATTTTAAACTCTGATTCACTAGATTCACTATTAGATTCGTTGGGTGATGACTTAGGATCATCTAACCACTTCTATACTATCATCTTTTTTGTGTTAGATATTCTAACATTGTTGTTAAACAATCTCTGCATTGGAATTGGAAAATCTTTTAACTTGATTGCAAAATTAATGTTATCAGTCCCCACCATAATTTATTATGGAAAACTACAGAAAAACAAAAAAAAGATCTTTGAAGCCAAATTTTGAGTCCAAGAGTCGATTACATGGAGGGAAGGTGTTAGGACCCTATGACGTTTGTCCTAAGGCAGTTTAACTTTAATTAAATGTGTGAAATGAGAGTGGTTTTTAAAGATGTTCATTTTTCCCCAAAAATCAACAAAAATACATATAAAAACAAAGAAAAAGGTTTTGAAATTTTTATTTAGCACAATTAGGATTGACATTATTGATGACTATTTTGCGGCAAGTGTTCCGAGCCAGAAGTAATAGTTTTTTCCTAAGGACGGATATTGAACCCATAAGAAGCAATTCTAAAATCTCAAGTATAATATTCACCATCATAAAATGTGTAAAAGTTTGTTGGAAAGGTTGTTTGTATTGTGAATTTACAAGAAATTAAATAAAGCAAAGTAAAAGATTTGTATGAGTCAATTGAGAAAATTGAGATTGACATTCATCCTTCTCACTCGTCTGTATTTTTAAAAGCATATAATATTAAATCTTGATTGATATTGATGCACATATAAAAATCATTCATATTGATTCCTTGCATACAAAATTATTAAAAGAGTCTCCTAAATATCGATTCTTTGTATATTTATAAAAACTCCTTATCGTTACAAACATATTTTATAGAGAAATTAACATTTCAAATATATTCCTAACATTCAAATATGTTAAGCATTATCCTTTAGGTCAGATGCTTAGAAGGACTTTCCAGTCAAATCTAAGGATCAAAATCATGAATAATTCCAATCATCAATCAAAAACTAAATATTATAGATAAATATCACCTCAATACATAAGAGTTTGAACTAATTACTCCCAATCACAAAGGGAAAAATTAGCCACTAATGTTAGCCATTTCAAGCATGGAAAGCAAGAAAATAAGATTTAAGATGTTTCTCCTTAACGACTGCCTCCTCTAAGGTTTTCTATTTCTCTCTATTTTACTAATGATCTCCAAGGTTATGCCTCATGCCTTCTATTTAACCTAATTGGGCTTGGGATAAGTGACATTTCGCTTAAGCGAGATATTACTTGCCTAAGCGAGTTTTAGGAGAAAAAACCCAACTTCGGGGAGTGAACTTACTTAAGCGAGCCTTAGACGAGTCTTAGGCGAGTTCCTCTAGAGAATAAACAAAATTGGTTTCAAACTCGCTCAACCAAGATATTGTTTGCTCAAGCAAGTTTCATGAGAATAAAAAAACCAACTTTGATGTCAAACTCGCTTAAGCGAGCCTTGAGCGGATCTTGGGCGAGTTTGAGCGAGTTTTCAATGTTCCAGCTTTGTCTTTTCATCTTGTCTTTAACTTGTTCATTCTCCTTTAGCACTTTTATCTCCATTTTTAGAAAAGATGGTGTGTGCCTACATAAAAATTAATTAATGGGTTTTCAAATTCAGAATAAGGGTAATTTTGGAAATTTAAAAAACATAGGGTGCAGGTTAAAATTGATATGGTGCTCAAAGAAATTGCCTAATGCTACTAGTGTGACCCATCTTCATTTGAACCCTATGCATTGCAACATTTTTGCTTTATGTTCAAACCTTTTGTTCTTCCGTCCCACCCCTCAATTTCTCAATTTCTTTCTCCTTTTGTGTTCTTCATTCATCATTGATCACAATGTTCACCTTTAGAGTCGCATACACTTTAAACCTTAAACCCTAAACCATAAATCCTAGACCCTTAAATCCTAGATCTTTGACCTTAGACCCTAAACCATATACCCTCGACTTAAACCCTAGACCCTCAACTCGAAATCCTAAACCATAGACCTTATACCATAGGTCTTATATGATAGACCTTAGACCTTAGACCCTAAACCTTAAGCACATGACCCTTAAACCTTAGACCCTTGAATTCTATACTTTAAACCCTGGACCACATGCCATAAATCCTAGAACCTTAAATGCTAGACCCTAAACCCTAAACCCCAAACCCTTAGACCATATACCATAAACCATCAACCATACATATTAAATGTTATACTCATAAACCCTATGTCGTAGACTCGCAACCCTATATCATAAACCCTAGATCTTAAACACTATACCCTTAGATCCTACACCTTGGGACCCTAGACCCTATACCATAAACCCTAAATCCTACATCCTAAACCGTAAACATTAGACCATACACCCTAAACCTTAAACCTAATACCTTGGACCCTAGACCCAAGACCATAAATCCTAGACCCTAGACTTAAGACCATAAATCCTAGACCCTAGACCCAAGAGCCAAGGTCATAAATAGTAGACCCAAGACCTTATACCCTAAATTCAATACCTTAGTGTTTAGGGTCTAAAGTCTTGGGTATAATGTATAAGGTCTTGGCTATTGAGTCTACGGTCTAGGGTATATGGTTTATAGTCTTGGGTCTAAGGTATATGATATAGGGTTTAGGGTGTATGGTTTAAGGGTATACTGTTTAGGGTTTTAAGATGTATGATTTAGGGTTTATGGTATATGATCTCAGGTTTAAGATATAAGGCTTATGGTATATGATATCAGATGTAGGATCTAGGGTTTCATGGTGTAGGATCTAAGGGGTATAGTCTTTAGGATTCAGAGTTTGTGATATAAGGTTGCATGTCTAGGACATAGGGTTTAGGATCTAACATTTAGGGTTAGGATTTACAATTTTATGGTACAAAGTTTAAGGTCTATGGTCTTGGTTATAGGGTATAAAGTTCTAAAGTGTATGATTTCGGGTTTTGGGGTTTAGGGTCTAGGAGTTTGGTAGATGGGATTTATGGTCTTGGGTCTTGGGTGTGGAATCTAGGATCTAAGATTTAGGGTTTATGGGTTTAAGATTTAGAATTTGGAATTTGACATTTTAGAATTTTGGATTTTAGATTTTAGGATTTTATGGTTTAGGATTTAATATTTAGAGAGTTTAAGATTTTTCAGTAACTGTTTAGTAATGTTTTTGTTATTGTTATACTATCTTATGAGCAAAATATGTTTCAATTCTCTCGTAATTGTAATTGTTTAATATTAAGTTATAAAGTTTTTGTAAAGATTTATTTTAATTAAATTTAGAGTAACTCAATTTAGGTATATTTTTTTAAGTTGAGTCCTTATTAAGTGTTTAAAATATATATATATTTTTTTTTTCTCTAAGTGTTTTGTCATTTGTTTTGTACCATCAACAAATGGTGTGACCCTTATTTTTTTTTTTTTAAATAATAATTAATTTAGAAAAAAAAAGAATTGATCGATCAACTTAGATACTAATTTTCAAATTAAAAAAAAAATTATTAGTATTTAAATTAGTTTTTATTATTAATAAAAATTTATAAAGTAGTTTTGAAATTGATATCTAATATTAATTATCAATGTTTTAGTTACCAAATACTTTAAATTTTAAATCAGTCTTTAATTAAATTAAAAATTAATTTATAATATAAAGTAGTTAATAATTAAAACATTGATTGTTAAGGTTATATATCAATTTATAAACTACTTTATAAACTCTTGTTTTTATATATAAAAAGTTTTCATGTTAGGCATCACAATGCAACTTGACATCTCAGTAAGGCTGACACCTCAAGTAACAACAATCATCTGCCATCACATGAAAAAAATATTATTAAAACAAAGAAAATACAAAAATATGGGGGGACTAGACCAAAACTCATATGTTAACAAAAACGATACATAGGTAGACTATACCTATTCATAAAGAGTTATAAGAACAGACTAGATGGAAGTCTACTATACCAATGAAATGATTCTCTATGAATAAATCTCAAATTAGCCAACTTATTAGCACACGCATTCCCTTCACGAAAAATATGAGTAACCCTAAACCTGATTGTCCCACAGAAATTAGGACAAGTATTTCATCGATTACGAAGCATCCACGAAACATTAGTCCTAGCAGTAAACACATCACAAACCAAGGCAGAATCACATTCAAGCCAGACACTAGTAAGCCCCATTTTTTAGCTTCCTTCATAGCATGTATAACTCCATAAAACTCAGCAATCAAAGCAGTCTGAACTTCAAGAAACACTGAAAAAGCACCAATAAATTCTCCCATACTCCCACGAAAAATACCTCCACAAGTAGCAAGACCAGGATACCCCCTAGCAACCCCATCAATATTAATTTTAACCCAGCCTGGTGAAGGAAATTTCCATCTAACAAGAAGAGTACGAAGAACTTTACCACTACGAGTCTTAATACCAAAAAACTTAATCACGTTGAAATCCAACATATCATTCTTCATTGAAGCTTTAAACGAATTTCCCACTAGACAAGTTAAATCTTTAATTACCGAAATAGCCTTA
>Ga0123342_1008963_pt1 | contig 12257 bp, 7 predicted proteins | sample Turbeawhitnodule_FD_89960 | JGI IMG/M metagenome (GOLD analysis project Ga0123342, IMG submission 89960) | Root nodule microbial communities of legume samples collected from Mexico - Turtle bean Mexico white nodule | ecosystem: Host-associated > Plants > Roots > Nodule | place: Mexico: Nepantla... | reverse complement strand
GCAGTTAAATCATTTAAAGCTCAGTCAAAGATAAAACAGTTTTTCTGTTATGGTCCCAAAACAAACAATCGGTTGTTTCCTTGAATCAATCGGTTGTTTTGGTTCTTAACAGTTCAACCATTTGAAAAACAGTTTTCAATCTTTTTATCAAAACACCTAAGTATAAACAATCGATTGTTTCGACAAAACAATCGGTTGTTTTAACTTAGTTTGAAAACATTTTACTTTCACAAAGATTGAGATGCTTATGCTTTTATATTCGATCAAGGGGTGGATTACAAAACTCAAACTACCCCAGAACTATACTAAACCAGCACAGCAACACCAAGCACAACCAAGGCTTCAACATCCTTCAAAGGATTGGGATTCTTCAAAGCTTGAACACCCCTTGGTTCAACACTTTCTACAAAGGCACATATCAATCCTTTGTCTATCGTGTCATAGCTTGCCCCAACAAGTCCAACTAAACCTGACAAATCCACTGCAGGTAGTATCTAAGGATGAGGAGCACCCATCTTACTCATTTTTCGGCCATGAGACACCAATTTTAACTCTCATCGATTCTAATTTAACCAATCAAAATCATATAAAATATACAATTTAATCAACGCAAATCATATCAAATTAACAGGGAACAAGTATCATATTACAACATATTTACTTACCACACAATTCCGTAATTGCATGGCCACATGGGCTTCATAACCTGTCAACAATGTCCCATCACGTGGACCTTTGGGATAACCTTCACCTTCTACTTCAGGTGCGTCTTCATCCTCCACCTCCATTTGGGGTTCAGCTTCTTCAAGTTCAACATGTTTTGCATATTCATGTTCAACATGTTCTTCATCTTCATTAACATGTCTTCTTCTTCTTCTTCTTCTTCTAACAGAGGTTGTGGGACATAAACGATCACCTTATGAACCTACACCCCTATTCTTCATCATTTCTATTCAATTACACCATTCAAGTTAAACCAAATTACAAACTAATTAATGAGTGCATACTAACCCAACCCCATAACTCCTTTACCTTGACCCAATACAATTGTTGTTTACTAATTTGAGTCAACACAAACACAAATAGCAACTCATTATTCTAGACACATCAATTCGATACAATACCGGATCCACAAATTCGGAAGCTTACCGGATCCAAAAATCCAGAACATTCCCGGAATCAGAAATTCGAGATTTTACCAAAGCCATAAGTCTGGGATTTTACCGTATTCTCTTATCCAAAATTATACTGGATTCTATAATCCGAAATGTGAAAAAACGTTTACAAAAACATAAATCCATGGAAAAAACGAATGTCTAAATCTGAAAACAAAGGAATTTACTTAACTTTGCCAAGAGCACTTTAAATCACCAAGAAGAAATATGTGAGATTGAAAGGAGAATGCTATGAAGGTGTCACTACTACGTTGTTGTGGAAGAGGGAGAAAGACGGTTGCGCAAATGAGAAGATCAGTCGCTGCCTTTGTTTTAGGGTTTTTTTAGATTAGGGATATGTTTGGAATTTTAAAAACTAATAAGGGTGATTTCGTCTTTGCATAAGAGTGTAGGGGTGCAGGGAGAAAAAGTGGGGGTACAGGAAGAAACTGTCTCCATAATTAGGGGAAATTCTCCAAGTAAGTCCATATCCTTTTTTCTTCTTGTACCTCCATATTTTTTTAATTTTAATAATACTCTTTTGAGTATGGTGTTGTGATGTCTTCTTCTTCATTCTCAAGTGGTGGTGGGTGGTTGCTTGTGGTGATTGATGATTGATGATAGTTAGTGGTTAACATTGGTAATTGAGATAAATTTTCTATTGTTTTTACTAATGGTGGTTGTGTTTTCGTTTACTTATTTTTTTTTATATTTTTTTTGGAAACCAAAAACCTAGAAAAAAAATCAGCAAGGTGAAAAAATGGAGAACAAAACTAAAAAAATAATTATCTCCACACCAGGAAACCTCAAATACAATGAATCTTCTTGGCAATCATTTTACATACGCTCAACTAATGAAATTGCTCTCTCAAACATTATAACGGAAGAAAAATAAAAGTGTTGCAACTAGAAGAAAGATATGCGGTTAGAAGAGAGATATGAGAGTGTGAGATATAACTAAGATAATTTAAAAAAGTTAAAATCAGGGTTATTTAAAAAAAATTTAAAAATTAAAATTGATTTTTCATAATTAATATAGAGTTGTAGGAGAAAGGTATGGAGGTGGAGCGAAAATTAATTTTTCACTCACAGGGAATTTGGAATACAAAACTTAACTTTTTAACTTTCATAATTCAAATTTTTTTCAAATCATTTAATTAAGATTCTCTTTTATAATATTTTTCGCTGTAATAGAAGTCTAAAAAGAAAATCATGGAGGTGTAGGAATATAATGTATAGAGCTTGTTTTTCAATACAAACATTTTCACTTTTTCAACTAGTATACCAATAAATTAATTCAGCACCATCATCATTCTAATGACAATGAAATTAGAGTTTTTTTTATTTATCTTTCTAATTGAAAAATAATTAAAAATGTTTTTGTTGATATTTTTATAAATTACTCTTAATTATGAGATTTTTTTATTCAATAAATATTAAATGAGATAAATTAACTAATGGCTCTTTTCAGAATCCAACTTTTTTTATCTTGTATAAAATATTTTAGAATCGACTATTAACATATGCAACTAATAAAAAGAAACAATATATAAAGAACGTGAAAAATTAAAAGAATTAAAATTGACAAAAATAATTGAAAAAAAATAAGACTGTAGTGTGTTTTAACCAACTTCTCCATAAACATATTTAGAGGAGAATAATAAAAAACAAATGAAAATTTTTATAAGTTAAAATAATAATTGTAATTGATATTTAAAATAAATATTAAATGAGATAAATTAACTAATGGGTCTTTTCAGAATCCAAATTCTTTTTATCTTGTATAAAATATTTTAGAATCGACTATTTTTAAAATAAACAATATATAAAGAACGAGAAAAATTAAAAGAATTAAAATTGACAAAAATAATTGAAAAAAAAGGAATTAGACTAGACTGTGTTTTAACCAAATTCTCCATAAACATTTTTAGAGGAGAATAATAAAAAATAAATGAAATTTTTTATAAGTTAAAATAATAATTCGCTTTGGAATTTGGAGTTCCTTTACGATTTTGTCCTTAAAAAGCATTTTGAAAGATTATGCGAGAAAGGTGTATTCAAACTGTCATTGACCTTTACTCCTAAGTAACGTGGGACTATTGGGTGTACCAGAATAAGTCTCCAGTCCAGGGCTAAGGGAATGAGGGTTTAACTTTTGAACCTCATTTCTTCCCACAGACGGTATCAATGTTCCGACCTCAAGTCTGTTGAGATAGTATCGCTACGGTCAGTCACCACATCCGAGGTATTCTTCGCTTTAGAGCTTGGAGTTCCGTTACGATTTTCTCCTTAAAAGGCGGTTCAGAAGGTTAAGGGAGAAAGTGTATTTCGTTATATAAAAAATGTGATTATGACTACGATTTTTTAGTATGCGCAAATTAAATAAGATCAATCAGTCTTATACACACACAATTAGATTGTTTTTTTATTGAAGTGAATAACCATTAGATGGTCTCATATGATAGAAAAAATGCACGCGGAAGCAACATCCATAATCATGAATCAATTGTAGAAAATAAACAACACAAGATTTAACGTGGTTCGGTCGCCAACTGCAACCTACATCCACACATGCAACTATTAGATTTTCATTTTTGTCCTGTTGCACACCAATTACAAGTACAATGATCTCTTTAAATAGAAATTATAAAGGGGACACAATGATTAAGCCCACTCATTAAACATGGTGTCTAGTCAGCCTAAGCCAATTGGTCCTGACTTCATACCCAACAATCTCCTACTTGAAGCCACAAAACAATGTTCACCTGTCCTTCAATTGTGTACATGTACTTATGTAATTTGTTGACGAAACTCAATGTTCCACCTCTAGTTGCCACCAACCTTCTTAATCATTTTGAATACTTCATTAAAACTCCCCTGAGTTTCAACACGTCAGTTACTGACCCGTTCTCTATTCCTACCGGCTCCCACGTACACAAACTATCGGATCCTGGAATAGCATGAGAACAAACATACTCCATACTCAACAAGAAATTTTCTAGAGATGTTTCAACAACTGAAATACTGGTTCTCCTAACCCACTTTCGTCTAGGAACCTCAGTTGAAGCACGACCCGCGCTCCCTCTAACATAAGTACCTCTGACTGGTCTACTTGAACCTCTCCAAATTCGTTCATCCTGAATCTGACTTGTGGCTCTGGGTTTCTCTCTTGTAAAGACAACCCTCTTCTGCCCACGAGATTCTGTGAACCGGACTTTGTTTATCTTCTGAACTAGGACGGTCACTCCCTCATACGGTAATCCGACCATATACGGTGAACCTCTCTTTCTTCCACGAACCATGACAAAATTTCCCTTGACGACCTTCCAGTGCTGATTTCCGAATTTCACATCATGTCCCTGTTCATCCAATTGCCTAACAGAAATCAAACTTTTCATCAAGCTTGGAACAACTCTGACATCCTTCAAAGTCCAGAAACCAACTGGTGTCTTCAACATTATGTCACCCATGCCCGTAACATCAAGAGTTTTGTTGTCTGCTAGTCTTACATTTCCAAAGTCTCCAATAACTAGATTCTGCAATGCTTCACTGTTGTGGGTAGCATGAAATGAAGCATCAGAATCCATGATCCAAGAATCCACACTGTTATCTGCGCAACAAACTAAAAAGTCCCCGTCCGCGAAGTTTTCTGCAATGTTGACTTGTTTATCATTTCAACATTGATTTCTGAAATGCCCCACCTTCTAGCAGTTCCAACATGTTACACTTGAGCAATCCCGAGTCTTTGACTGACTCATTCTTTTGTTCTTGCTCCCACCATCTCTGATATTTTTCTTACCTCTGATGACATATAGCGATTCACTAGATAATTCCCTATAAATCCTTCTTCGGATATCCTCGCCAAGAATGAGATCACAAATCTTCTCAAAAGTGAATCCATCGGATCCCGCTGAACTGGTAACTGCTATAACCGTTTTGGACCAACTGTCAGGCAAAGACAATAGCAATAGTAAAGCTTGAACTTCATCATCGAACTTAATGGTCATTGACTTAAGTCTGGCTAAGATTGATTATTGATGTGCTCAGTAACTGAATTGTCATAACTTCATGTCGTAGCGAAAAACAGCCACACCCCGTGCCTAACATCGCACCGTCATTGTTGCACCCGCAAAAAAATGCATGTGTCACCCTGCGTCTTTCGTCACTGCCATCACACTGCACCTCCATACCGTCTTACTCACCGCAAGCACTTGCACCTGTTCGCCACGAAACGCGATCCGCCACCGCACTGGCGCACTCCGCAGAATTGCCAGGACACAACCCTATTGCGAGCAAGCCACCTGCACAACGTCGCGAGTCGCCACCACTCCTGTCGCGACCCACACCACTGCACGTCGCACCGCCTGCTGTGAGTCGTAGGTCTGGGCTGTCGCGAATCCTGGGCCGTCGTGAAACCCTAGCTTTGGGACGTTGCTGTAGGCCCTGTGAAACCCTAACTTTAGGACGTTGTTGCCGCTTCTGTGAAACTCTAGCTTTGGGACGTTACTGCAGCCCCTACAAAACCCTAACTTTGGGACGCTGCTACAGCCGCAATTTTCACGTCTCGAGTCGATTAATTTCTGCTGATCGGGTCTCTAGAGTGTAAGCGAACCAGGCTCTGATACCACTTGATGGAAAAAATGCACGCGGAAGCAACACACATATTCACGAATCAACCACAGAAAATAAACAACACAAGATTTAACGTGGTTCGGTCGCCAACTGCAATCTACATCCACACGGACAACTATTAGGTTTTTATTTCTGTCCTGTTGCGCACCAATTACAAGTACAATAATCTTTTTTAATAGAAATTGTAAAGGGGACACAATGATTAAGCCCACTCACTAAACATGGTGTCTAGTCAACCCAACCCAATTGGTCATGATTTCATACCCAACATCATGAGCTACAATTTCATAAAATATACACATTAGAAGGTTCATAATAAAACATAATGGCATTGAATGTGAGTATAAAATGATATTATTAAAGTCAATTACCACATCTATGTATTATTCACTTTGAAGCTCAATGATTACATAATAATTTTATTTTTAAAAGACACCTCAAAAAATTAAGGAATGAATATGTATATAAATTACTTTTGGTATCATCTGCTAAAATAAAGTGTGACTTTTGAACATACCAAAATACAGGACCCCAATAAAAACTAAAGATAATGAATATTTATTTTTGAATATCTTTCTCATTTAAAAAAAACATTAAAGTACGCAATATCATTAAATTCAATTAATACATACGTATAAGAAGTTATTTGCTTTGAAACTAGATAATTCTTTTATAATATTGTTCTTAAGAGACATATCAGATTAATAAAAAAAATTATATAGTTTGCTCTTAATCTACAAATAACAATTTGTTTTTAAAATATCTAAATTATACTTTAAATATATAAATATAAATAAATATAGAAATCATAATTCAGTTGAATATAGTTTATCTCTGTGATGGATAAAACAAAACATAATAATGCAATGGTAAGGATCGTTAGTAAACATGAGTGTAGATATTCACAACTAAAAAAAGTGCTTAATGATACAATTAGCTTTTGTAAACAACAATGCAAGTAATATAAAGGATAACCTAAATATCATATCTCTTGCAATCATGAGTAGAATTAGTGGGAATATTTGGAGCCATTAATGTCTTGTCATGTCCTTCTATATTATCTAAGCTATATGAATACGTATTTTTCTTTTCTATTCTTTCTCTTGCTTAATAAACTTTTCTGTAAATATTTTTATGAATTAAAATTAATTTATAGACAATTTTTTTAATAATCATGAGATATATATATATATATATATATATTATTTATTGTCAGAGTATACATTAATATAATTTTTTTAAATTTGAACTCTTTGAATAACTGCATAGAAACTTAAAATGACCTACACTTTATTCTTAAAAGTACACGAAAATTATAAAAGTAAAATTCTCCCACTACTTCCATATATTTCATCTCCACTGTCATATATTTCATCATGCACCTCCGTAATAGTGGTAAGAAATCGATTTTAATCTTTTAACAAATTTAAATAATTCTAAATAAATAATAATATTACTTTTTTTAAATAACCTCATATCTCTCTTCTACCTATAACATTTTTATTATTCTCGAATCATAGTGTTTGAGATAACACTTCGATCATTTGAGCATGTGTGAGAAGGTTAATGAGAAAATTCGTTGAATTTGATGTTTCTAATACAAAAATATTTTTTTTTTAGTTTTGTATTATATTCTCATACCTCCTTGATTTTTTTTTGTAGGTTTTGTGCCTTCTAAAAAATAAAAAAATAAGCGAACAAAAGTCAATCACCATCAATAAAAACACTACAAAATTTGTCTTAATTAAACCACTACTTGAAAATAAAGAAGAAGACATCACACTCTTCACCATACTCAAAAATATATTATTGAAATTTAAAAAAATATAGAGGTAGAGGAAGAAGATACAAGGTTCAGGAAGAATTTGCCTTATAAAAATGGATTATGAAATAAACCTTGTTTTTATTTTTATGTTTTTCCTGTTTTGCATTTTTTTTCCATTTGCATTTTTGGAATAAAATTTTCGGCCCACATTCTTTCCTGTGTCCTATTGTTTTTTTTGTCATCGTATTGATGCTTTACATTTACAAAAACACCTTTATTCATTACTTCAATAATAATAAAAAAGACTTCGTTCCGTTTAAAACACTTTGAATACCTTTCAGATTATATGTTCACGTTGTTCAATAATCCGTCTGAAAATATATTTTAGATTTGTTGTGAAATTATAATCATGTTTTAAAGACTGGTTTACCAATTAGGTAATCTAAAATGACTTTTTTCATAATTATTTATTCGTGAACTTAATTCCCTCAAGCATTATTTCTTCCATTTTGATTGAAACGAACAAATGTGGTATCTGTCACTGATTTTATTCTTTACCACTTAAGCAATTACAAGTTTGAAGGACATAAACTCTAAAAAATGTTTATAAAAAAAGTGACTGAAAATCTTTACTATTATTAAAAAATCAAACAAAAACAAATAAAGCAAGGTGTTGAGCTGAAAATTTGTCCAACTCAAACTCACGTGGTTCATATATAAATCCAAACCCAAAAAACTAAATAAAAACAAAAAAAAGAACATACAAATCTCCATAAAAAAATCTATACAACGGTGAGAGATCATGTAAGAGCTTGCTTCTACACGATTTCTGCCACCGCAAACAAATGTTGGAATATCAATTTTTGTTCATACCATAGTTTTTTTCGTAAACTGATATAACTTAAACGTTTGAGAAGATTATTGTGAACACTAGAAGTATACATAAATGAACTTTTGGGTCCTTAAAATCTCATTATTGTTGATGTGAACAAAGTTTGTAAGATGAATTTTTTCAGTGAATGAAGGTAAACTATGCAGACATTGAACATACATTATTTCCTATTGATTTTATCTGGTTCTTGAGCGAAGTTTGAGGTGGTGGCAGAGGTGCCAAAAGTTGGAAGATTCTGTGGTGTGTCTGGTTCAACTCTGAACTTTTCATAAATGTCACCTTGGTAAAATTTTCTGGTCCTTAACACTAGAATAAAGGAAACAAAGCATCCAACCAAGGTTGATGCAGTGATTATGATGAAAGCTGTCTTAAAGCATTGCACTCCCAAGCAAGTTAAGTCCTTCCCATTTTGCCTTGTGAGTCCCTTCATCCCCAATTGCTTCAAAGCCTCTTTATCATACAAATAACCGGTGATTCTCACATTCAGAATGTAAGATCCAACAGGGCTTGCCACAGCACCTAAATTGTATAAAGTAGAGTAGTACTTGAGGCCAAATATTTCAGATATGATGGCAAACATTAAGGGCCACATGGCCCCAAAGCAAAACCCAATAATCACTGAAGAGAAATAAAGTGAGTTTGGGATACCAAAAGCGATTAGAATATGGCCAACACAGGACAGAAGCATGACTAGAGTGAGCATCAAGGGACGAGGGAATTTGTATTTGGTTAACAAAATTTCTGAGGCAAAGCCAGAAGATGCTCTTCCTAGATAATTCCATATACTCACTAAAGACACAAAAGTTGTGAGGCTCTTTTTGGGGTACCCCAATGAGTTTCCAATCTGTCCCAAATTGTCAAGAGCCGTCAATGTTCCTCCCACACCAAACACTGTTGCAATGAACAGAATCAACATGTCGATGCTGAAAATAGCTTGGAAGATGGTGTAGTCCTCGCCCCTTTTTGGAGGTTTGAATACGTTCTCTAGACAAGAATTAGTTTTCCCCTCCAAATGAGAAGATGCAGCTGCATGTGCTTCTTGTGGTTGTGGCAATTCCATAACTGAGGCAGCATCTGCATGATCTGTGAAGGTTTGGTTTTGGTTCTTCCAAAGTTTGAACTCTTCTTTGAACACAATACCAAGTGGGAGAAGAAGCAAGAAAAGAACCATCATCCCATCCACTATGTACTCCACCCTAGTGAAACTCAACCTGTTCTGTATAACTATCAACACCATGAGAAACCCTGCAACCCCAAGTGAAATATAAAGAAGTTGGTAAAAAACCTTGATCTCTCTGAGTTGTGGGGTTATACTCAACACCCTAACTGTTGGAAGGAAAATGAAGGAAATAGCAGCAGGAAGCCACCCAAGTAGGAATATAAGAGCCTTGGAGTCTTCACCATAGAAGGCATGGTATAGCTGAGTGAAAATAGCACCACTTAGACCCACATAACCCTTGAGAAGACCAATAACACTTCCACGGCTTCTTGGGAAGCTTTGGACACAATTTACCAAAGCACCAGTGTTAGCAAAAGACTGAGAATTAGCACCAATGTAAAAGTAGAGACACATTTGCCACACTTGGGGTTTGGCAATGCGTGAAGTGACAGAGAGCCATATCATGAAGTAGCCAACAAAGTTCATAGTGGCTCCCATGGCTAGTATAACCCAAGGGGGGCTTATCTCATTGATCAACCCAGAGAAAATTCCAAGGTTGGCACCAAGGTCCTTGAAGAAGCTTATCAAGTTTAGCGTCGACTGGTCATAGCCCAAAGAGGCTTTGACCTCGTTGGAGTACAAACCAAACATGTATGTTGCCCCTGAAACTGCCATGATGAGACACGAGGCAAAGATCATGAACCAACGACCAGTGATAACATGGCGTATGAAGGCCTTGGTTTTTGCTAGCTCTTCTTCCCCTGCCATTTTTGGAGGAAATTATTGTAACAAGGTGCGTGTGGTGAGAGGGTTGTATTGCTGTGGAAAGACCAACCAAACTCTCTCTTTTGTTGTGGATTTAGAATCACGCTTGTGTGAGTATGTGTATATATTGCGCACGGAGCTTAACTTTGAGTATGGGATAAGAACATATATACTTAGAGGATGCAATAATATGCTGTATGATAAAACATAAAAGTCACTTTGTGGTAACTAGGTTCTCCACCAAAAGTGGAACCAGATTCTTGGGGAAAGAAATTGTGCATGATTTGAGAATATTACAAGCACTAAAAGATGCTGGTTGAACTAGCCATTGAGGGAAGAGAAGGGATTCTGTGGGAAACTTGGGAATATGAGGAATTCCAGTGAGCATGGTATTCTGCAGTTCATAGTCGTTTGGTACAGCAGGGGGTATAGGTATAAAGCTACATAGGGTTGATTGATTTTCTTTTTTTGATACTTGTGTTGCTTGAAATTGATTGATTATTATAAACTAATGAATCTTGATCTGCCATTTGTTACAGGTTTTGAAAGAATCTGAGTCTAACCCTGTCTCATGTCATTTACCATAAATTATCATACGATTTTGTATCACATGTTTATTGTTTTGGTAAATCTGGGTAAATTTTAACATGATCACAGTCATTTGAATCATATAAAAGATTATGATTATTAAGAAGTGAGATGAAGATTAGTATTAATACAAACTCATATTTACAATAATGAAATTTAATTTTGAAAGATAATTATGGGTGCAGTACAAAATATTATAATATGCGAATTAAAAGAACTTTGACTCTGAAAAGAAATCATTGAAAGATAAGTGAGGAAATAAAAACTCAATAAGAAGTATAGAAAAAGTGATATAGATATTTAAGATCCAATTACCCTGATTCACAGAAGAAGTAAAACGATGGTGGTGAGAAATTGGTATATACAATTTTAGAGAAAAGCGTAAAAGTCAACTTATTTTTTTGTTTCTTTTGTAGGTAAATGACAACAGAAGCGTTATTGAAGAAGATTATTTTCTGAGATGTTTTGTTTTTGTTATCAGGGAGGCACATGGGTCGTAACAGAACACAGTCATGTGATTGCATTGGTAGTATGATTCCAATGTTATATCTGTAGTTTAGTGAAACATGTTTTTGTAGTTTAGTGAAACATGTTTTTCAAAAGGAAAATGATGGTTGGTACCGCAGTTGCTCAAGCATACACTTGAAAAATTCCAATCAATTTACAATTCTCAACATTAGAAGGTAGTTGCTAAATACATTTCTTAAATTTTGTAACCACATTACACCCAATAAAATAAATATGTACCATTCTTAACAAGTACTCCGTAATAAACATACTTAAGTACTAAACACACCTCTTGTATGATCCCTTTCAAGTATGACTAAGAAATTCATTTTTTTGCCCTTGCATAGCTAGTCCATGGTGTTTTCATGACAGTCGACTTCACACGTTTCTTTGCTTTATGCTTGACTTGGGTGAAGTTGTTACTTTTTTCTTTTCTCCCATCTTGCTCTTCGGATACGTCTTTATCATCAACATAAGACCTCTGCAGATGTTCGTCATCCTCTACTGAATGACTATTATGCACATCAGATTTTGCCCATGCAGTTAAAAATTCTTGTAACTCTTTCAACTCCTTCTCCAAATTGCTTATGAGAACCTGTTGTTCCTTCGCTTGGTGAAACATATAAACTACTTTCACCTTTATTTTACCATAGTCCTTTTTTTGACATGTTGGTTGTAAATCCACGTCGAACTACCTCAAATGCTTGTAGAACGAATTCATTTTGCAGCTCTTCATTGGACGCAGATAAGTCCACAATAACTTGTTCATGCACACAACAAATACCAACATAAATG
>Ga0123342_1008962_pt1 | contig 12258 bp, 3 predicted proteins | sample Turbeawhitnodule_FD_89960 | JGI IMG/M metagenome (GOLD analysis project Ga0123342, IMG submission 89960) | Root nodule microbial communities of legume samples collected from Mexico - Turtle bean Mexico white nodule | ecosystem: Host-associated > Plants > Roots > Nodule | place: Mexico: Nepantla... | reverse complement strand
TGGCGATCTCCAATCACTTGGTCGCCTGAGTTTACATCTGGCGACTTCATCTTTAACCCGGTGATCGCCGGTTCTGGTATGCTGGAGATCGGAACACGCCAACTTAATAACTGGCGACTTCACAAGCCCCCCGACTTCCTTCCCTTCTGCCAACCTGGCGCCTTGTCAACACGCCTATACTGTAGCTGGATGCCACGTCATCACTTCCGACTGCCAGGGCGGTACACATAAGAATTAAAAGAAAATAATACCATTATTGTGGAATATTTTTATACTATATTTAATCCCCTTCACTCATCACCCTAAAAAATCAGACCAAACATTCCACGAATGTGAAAATACATTAGTCAACAGTGGTTGGTGGTGCCTCATTGCTAACTGTCTGACTGCTTTGTGAGGCCTCAACATTGTTAGAATGGTCAATCACCGGCTTCAGATGCTCCATCATTAGTAGTCAGTGTTTTAGAAGCAGGAAGTTCCTTGTGAAGGTTTGCGCTTAGGAACTAAGGTCCAATTGTCTTCTCTTCCATGTAATTTGGTAACTATCATAATTGAGAAGCAGTAATATACTAAATATAAAATAAGATAATAATAATGATTTAATATGACAACAAAAGTGATTATAGTTCTAACCGAGACATTCTCTCTAAACTAAAAAAAATTCTAAATATCGAAATAAATAAAACCTAAAAATTATTATAATTTTAAAAAAATCATAAGAGTAATTATTTTCCACCAATCTCATTTCCATTAACAACTAAAAAATTCGTTTCCCTGTCCTTATTGAACTTGAAGTTGCCACATCAAGGCAGTGTTCGTACCCTAAATAATTGTTTTACCTTGCATACACTGGAAAAAAAATAACCTCCTGCCAAAACTCAAACAAAACACATGAATAAGCAAACAAACAAATAGTGGACGTGGGACTGTTACTCTAGATTTTTTATAATAGTTGGTTATTGTAAATGGTTGTGTTTGGGTGCAAGGAAATTGCGAGTTAATGCTTCTTGAATGAATGATGAAATAAAGGAGATATGATATGACCTCTTCTTCAAGCTTTGCATGGCGAGCAATGCCTGCTCTCATTACTTGATTAGCCTTTCGCTTTCGCCCTCCAAGAAGGAGAGAAAACTCCATTTGTTTTTAGCACCATTCCAATCACACAACCTTCAATAATGAATACACAGTAATAACCCAATTTCTTCAAAACACATAAAATTCATGATGGCGAAAGCCCAATTAGAAAAAATGAAAATTGATATTGTAGAAGTAAGATCCGGGACGAACAAACCCCGTTTGTTCTTGAAGCCGTGAAGAAAGGAATCGGGAAGAGGGTGCTTTTTTCTTGCGGGTAGGTAAGTCCTCAATATCACTACCACCCAACCAACCTCGTAGGTAAAATCAACACTCCGGTTCCTTTTTGGATCTACCTCGGTTCAACAGCCTTCTGTAACACACAAAAAAATTTAGCAGTGAAATAAATAAATAGGAACTTGGAAATAAATACTACATAGATATTTATAAAATTTAAACGACACATAAAAGAAAACATAGAAGCATAACAGATGAATTTTCGATGAGTGATGTTGGTGGGTGTTGCAAATTTGAGAGAATAAGTCGTTGGAGGTTTCTCGATTAGCCAACAAAATTAATGAATCCTCATTTTTTTTTTGTATGCGAGGTTTAAAAACAAATAAACCACAATGTTAACCAGAGATTCACAACTAAATCATAAAACAGGGGAACAAATATAATTAACTCTAACATTAGGGAGAGAAAGAAAGGAATCGGGGAACAAAATGCAGAGGTCGAAGAAGATTGAAAATTGAAGTAAATCCTTAATTCACAATTTGTTTCAATTAAGAGCAAAAAGAGAGAAACGAATCCAGAAAATCAAAAGTTGGAAGTAACCGCTCACGTTTAGCCACTACTTACTACGTCTCCTAATATTTTTTCTCTCTCTCATAATTTGAACAAATACTAATTCAAAACCGCTCCTCCATTTATTCCAAATATTTTAAAAAAATGACGCAATATCCAAAATAATGAAATAAAACCAAATATTAATCTAATGATAAAATAGAAAAAAATTTGAGAACAGAAAAATCTCCTTTATATATAAAAGATCTCCTACAATATCTATGCGTATGTGACATTAATAGAATATACAATATACATTAACATAAGTCAGACATGGTGTAAAAAAGAATTTAGCCAAAATTAATGCAATTTATGCACAAGTGGTGGTGATAACTTTTCTTTTCCATGGAGTTTAGTAAATCCTTCTCTCAAGTTTATGCTCTGCCAAATATAATGGTCTCTATTATTTTAATCTCTTAAACCAAGGTGTTTGAGATCAACCAAATGTGACCATTCTAATACATTTACATGACATGTGCCTTGTCTCTGAATTATTTTAACCGAATAAAAATAACTAACGACATATATTAACTTGATGCATAACAATATATATATGTAACTGAATGTTTCGCTTCTAGACACTTAAGATTGAGTCCCGATCGAACCTTAGTGTGTAAAACTACAGGACTAAACCTATGTTTGGAAACCCCTTAGTAAATCTCTTAACGTATGTTGAATCCAAAAGATAGCAAATGTTAAAGGATACCACACCTTAACTAGTATAACATTACCCGACTAACCCATATAACATTATACATGTCTAATAATGATTTCAAGTTGATTTGCATAACTAAGAATTGCTCCTACATAAAATCCTTTTCCATAAGTTAATTGTTAATTTGAATACGTACAAAAAGTATTGCTTTCAGAAAAACTTTATGTCCCGCATTCATATATATCAAAGCCACAAAAACTTACACGGATTCTTAAGATTGTTAATTAAAGATAATATGTATATATATACTATCATATTAGTAGTTAGAATATTGATAGAGGATGAATCTGACTGATATTGGCACGGCTCAATCAGACTAAAGAACTCAACAAATCTCTAAGAACTTTGATTTGATTGAGCCAAGCCAACATCAAAATGATCAAATGGTTATAATTCACCAATCCATGATAATCAAAAGAGAAAACCTTGTGCCAAAATATGAAATGGGCATATAGTTAAATATACCACCAAAACGAATACATTTTGATGCCTCCAGCTTCTAATCCATCGGGTAGATCGCGATTTCTGCAACGATTTCAAATCTCTGTACTGATCGAAAGCATAGAATTAATGATCTAGACCATGAAATTGCTGCACAACAAATAAAATTGAAAAATACTACTTCAGGTAAAGAAATAGACGAAAAGTATTGAGAAGGTTGGAGAATTGAGTTAAAGGGTAAGAATATTAAGCTTATATAGGAGAGAAAGGCCAAGAGAACATAAAATCACATAATTTTTTATTGGATAAACGATCAGGTTTTGGCTCCGGTTAGAAACTTTGTATATCTTCTGTTCTACCTAATGCAGTTGGAAAGACAGCCAGATGGACCCAGAAGTTATTCTTTTATAATTTTTAGTTTCTACAAAAAAATAATTGTGATCATCTTCAGTGTCATTATCGCATCATCAATTCATTGTTTGTGTTATATTGTTCCTTTCACTTTATATCCATCTTCATCACTTAAATCACTTCTTTTGCACGACACAGGTGGGTTTTGTTTTGTACGTGGTTTCTGTGATGCAAACCATTGCATCGGATATAGTTCTTCCACAACACAAGAAAATCAATCAAAGAATGCATATTAAGGTCCGAGTACCAAGTATAATGGGTACATTTTTCTTATCAGCAAAAAAATATATAAATAAATAAAATGATACTTGGGGTTGTACAACAATTCTAAAAGAAACATCTATCACTAAAAAAAATATATAAGATATGACAGTTTTAATTTGAAGGTTATTCGTCAGAATTCTCCTTCGAAATATAAATTCTCTCGTGTTTCGTTCCCTCATACCATTTCTCTTTCCCAAATTTGTTCCTCATTCTATTCTTTGACCCCTTTGGAAATATACACTAACCCCTATTTAATTCTTTCGAACTTTCGAACCCTCTCATAAAATCCTACCACAACCCTTCACACTCTTCTCACTCTCATTACTGCAAACCCTCTCATCCCTCTCGTAAAACCCTAACACTTAACGCTTTAATTGGTTCTGACCACCATTACCGCCAACAATTATTGGTTTTTGGTTCTCCTCACAACGATTTCATTGCTTCGTCATCGCAACAGGTACGTATTGAACCTAAAGCTTTGATGTCTCCAAATCCATGAAGATTGCTTGAAGATTGGGTTGTTGCTTGTGGGCATGGGTTTTGGGTAGATTCGAATTTGTCAATCCACTCTTATCTTAATCCAGAGCTTAATCAATCAAGTTGTTTCAAAAGAAAAGTGTTATTCAAAGTAGTGAAAAACAACCTGTTGATTTATTGTTTCAATCGATTGTTTTACATTCAGTGGTTTTGAAAAGGATTTGAAAAGGCTAAAATTGGTTGACCTCACAATCAAGGTCAATTTAATCGGCTGAATCGAGTTTTCAATCGATTGTTTAAAAAAAATCTTAATAGAATTTGTTAAGTATGGTAAATCTGTTTTCCATGATTCTAAACTGTTTTGGCCCTTGATTAAAAGTCTTAAACGACTATTTTTGAGACTATATAACTGGTGTTTACATCTCTGAATAGAGAGAGATTAGTTTACCAAAAAGATTTTCAAGATTTTCAAGATTGCAAGATTGTCTAAGGCTTTGCTTTGGTTAAGAGTGAAATAGGAACTGGTGTAACTCTTTTGTATCAGGTGTGATCTTTCCTGTTCTTACTTGTATTTGTTTTCATATTTTTAAAACGTGTAAGGTACTAGTATACAGTCAGAGGGTGTTCTGACTTGTAGTGGATTGTGTATCAAAGAGAGTGAGTGTTCTTGAGGGGTTCAAGATCACCTCTTTGGTGTTTGTGTGTTTGTAATCTAGGATTGATTACATAGTGAATTCCCAGTGGTTAGTTGATGATTGGATGTAGCTCAGGTTAAGAGTGAACCACTATAAATTCTTGTGTGAATTTCTCTATCCCTCACTCCTTAAAACTGTTTGAACTGTGTTTTTATAAGCTCCTGATAAAAACAATCGGTTGATTCGCATAAACAATCGATTGATTTTCTAGAATCAATTAAAAACAATTTTGATTCTTGACTGATATGGATTTCTTCTTCTTTGCTTCTTCATTAATCTTCATTCTTGTCCATTATTTTCGAAAATCTTCCATTAAACAATTCACCCCCCTTTTGTTTAAAACCTTTAATTCTAATAGTATGTTGTTTAACCTATTTCGTTGATTCTTGTTTTTGTTTCACATTTGGATTCCCAAAATCCTCCTTTTGTTTCAACTCAGTTTGTTTAAGTTTCCCAAAGTTCCAAAATAAAGATGTTTTACATGAAGGAAAAACTATCAGATAAGTTGCAGGTCTTGATGAAATGAGAGAAACTATAATATGACAAACTAGTTCGCAAGAGGGACATGTGGGATTAAGCCAAACTGTACAAGCCTTTCGCTTCAATTGAGACCCCTTTAATTGATAGAGATAAATATTTTCAAATGTAACGATTTAGAAGAAAATGGGTGAAATGCACATATAAACTTTTGCTCAAGTTGTAGTTAGGGACTTTAAAACTTGAAACTAAATGTATCATATACTATTGGTGTGTGCACTACACAGTCAATCCTGAGATTTTTTTTTTGTGCATGGTTAGATTGATGTTTGGTATCGTGTTTTTTGTATTTCCATTGTTTATGAAAGCTTGACTGATTTCAATCTCATAATCTCTCTTGTTTTATCAATTTTATTATTATAAAAGCATACTTTTACTATTTATTCTAAGTATAAATGTTGGGAGTTCAATGGATGCATATTTGCACCTCGTTACTAAGTTGTATATACAGATCATCAGAAAACAGTGAAATTAGCGATATTTGTTTCATATTGACCCTTCTGGACAACATCTTGGTACAGGTGGCTAGGTATGTTGAGCATTCCTCTTGCAATATCCATGATCGTCAATCAATATTTAATATTTAGTCTCACTTGGTAAGAATAATAAGTTATAACTATTTCTAGATTTATAAATAAGAGAAAACAACTGTAAATGCTATGGGTATGACATGTTTATTTGAGAAAAAAAGCATCTGAATGATATGAACACTTCTACAAAAAAGTCCTTAGGCTACGATTTTGCAACTGTAGTCTATCAGCACGTACTTTATACTGTTGGGGAATAGATAGCAGTTCGAAACCACAGTTTATAAGTCACATTTATACGATGGTTCTTTTGACCAATCGCAGTGTATAAGGAATAAAAATATGACTATAGAATACCTGGGTAAGGGAAACAACGGCGGTTTGGGCCACAACTTCCATCCATTCCGTTACTTGAGAGCGCTTAATTTTGTTTATGGTCAAGGTATAAATGGTGGCTATGGCCCAAAATCGTTGTCTACTAGGAGAATTTTTTTTAATTCATTTTGTTTTATGTGTTTCCCTTTCTTAATAAACATGTTCATTTAAAACCTCAGTCAGATACATAAATTCAAACACATTCATTTAAACAAGAAAATTATATATATTGATAAATGCATAACAAACACTAATGCATATTCATATCTATCAAATTCCTATATTATTCATCAGCTATCCTAAAATTATAGTAATTAGCGAAATATGTGGCTCAAGCATTTCTCACATAATCTAAGGCTTCCAAAGGTAGTGGTTGCTTATCCGTAAAAAACTGCATTACCAAATAAGTTCAAATTAGTGTTAAGATACATATACTTTTATTATAAAGAATAATTTAAAAATTATTACCTGCTCCCAATCTTTTTGCAAAACGTAGTAGCCACACTCATAACTTCCTGGTTGTTTATTACACTACACTTTAATATAAATTAAAAGTTAATATTGATATTTTGATAAAAATAATTGAAAGAGGAAGACAAAAATTACAAACCTTTAGGTTCAACCATGGCAGCTTTTGATAATTTCTACACCATGCCTTGATTAATAGAAAAAACCTTGATAGTAGATGTTTAAGTATTATATACAGGTAAGTTTATAATGTAATTACACATCAACTATTTGCTTCAAATGTGTGGATGACTTCTTGTGCAATGAACAAAACCACACAACATTGTTCTCAACTACGGATAGCAGAAGTAACTGCTAGTGACCCCTACATTATCCATGAAAATAGTTAGTAAACATTGAAAACATTAAATACTAATAATTGAAATTAATCATTCATATAAGGGCAAAGATATATTTTCTTTCCCTCTTCAATCAGAGTGTTGGTGATGTATGAATGGGTTTCAACTTTCTTCGCTCCAATTGGATTAATGAAATAGGGATCCAAGAATCCGTAGACATATTGATTCCCATCATTAATAGAAACTCTAGAGAAATACCAACGAGTTATTAGTTAAATCATAATCAATAATAATTTAACATAAAGAAAATTAAAATATAGGTGAAAGATACTTACATAAAAAATTGAACGATGGTTATATTGAGCTCCTAATTTCGAGTTGCAAATTCTAACACATCTGACATGTATATCTACAAGGAGATGTTAATTTTTCTTCCAAAAAAAGTACCATCTCATGAAACCTCGAGTGGGTTTGTACCAATAGCCTTAGCAACTGATAATAAAAAAATCTATAGGATCGTCAATCGTAACCGAAAGCTTCTTTTGCAGACTTGGTTTTCGACGAGGTTTTACAACATAAACATTTGTATTAAATTAGATATGATACACAAATATAAATATAATGAAATTAGATTCTTACCGGGGGTTCTCAAATAACTCGAACAAGGTGTCTGGGCCAAGCTATGAATGACTGAACTGGCTCGACCACAGTAGTTACCTCATCTATAGGTAGAGGAACACGAGCATCAACAACTTGTACTTTGTCCACCATCACCTTAACCACATCGGGGAGGAGTGGCATGTTATGTAAGGTAGTGGCCCCTTCAAAGCCTTTTCCATTGGCCACCACCTGAGGAAAGATGTCGTCCTCTATAAGTAACTAACATTGCCTTATCTGGCCAATGAAATCCCTTTTGTGCTCTTGAAAGTGGGAGCCACAAGCAGTCCAACATAAAGTTGTTGCAATAGAAACTCCTATCGCAATAACTGATTCTTCTCCTCAAATTCTAGTCACATTCGCTCACTCTCCTGTTGCATCTTCTGGCTTAAATCATCCATTAATTATTGTCATACTCTAGACACCATTTCTTCATTGGTCTTTGCGACAAAGGAGGAGGATGAATTTCGTGGTCCAACTCTGAAATATTTTTGAATTCCAACCTTTTTCTCAACTACACGCACACGACCAAGCTGCTCAAATTGTCCAATACCTTTTTCTGAGACTATCTGTAATTGCTTAGAACTATATGTACCCGATTTTTTCATTCAGACCATCTTCCATTTTTGTGTGGTGGATAGGTGGAGATGGAGGTTCATTGACCCCTGTATCATTTTTAGAAGTAGTTGCCTATCTCAATTGCTCCTTCTAATTTACCAGAGATTCTTCAAGCTTACGATATCCTGCACGAGACATTAGGTGTCAGGTAACATTCTTGGATGCTATGTCTTAAAATTTCTTCCTATGACCTTGTGATAAATGAAATAAACAAAGTGAATCAAATAATATTAAATAATTAGTGTTATGATGAATAAATAAAATAATTAAGTAACTTCACTTACCGTCCACTCCTCGTATTCACAACTTTCAACGAAAATATGTCATGTCTCCTCATCAATATTGGAGTACTTCAAACATGGATTTTGGTCTTTATAAGGTCCAAAAACATATTTCATCCTCAGCTATGACTTAAACTGATGGAATTTAATTGCGAGCGAAGATAGAACCTTCGATCTTAGACTCTCCACATTAGGGATATCAAAATGCGCTTGCAAAAAATATCATGAAATTAAAATTGATCAATTAATATTAAAAAGAAATATATAGTAACAATAATAATGTATACATTACCAGGATATTCTGCTAGTGCATGGTTCGGTCGACCTCAGTCACATGATCCCACAAAGGTGTCGATATGGAGATCCTCTCATGAGCAATGACTCCAAGATAGCCACTCCAGTATTTCTTGACTCTTTACCAAACTCAAGAAACTCGTAATCAAATTTCTTCTGTTGAATAGAATCAGCTAGATGGCAGTACATGACATCACATATCCTCTCATCTGCGTGCCATATAAGATTCTTAACACCACCGACAACTGTGTGAAGTTAGTTGATCTAGGATATAATGGGGTCTCCGCATTGCTTGATATATTTCCATATCCATGCGTTTATGCTGAAGACTCAACTCCAACATCATGAATCATGTCCTCCAATCGATCATCGTGTACTTCAAAATGTATTGCATCATCCTTTGTGGACTGAACATACTCTTGGGATACACACTAGTCAAATAACACATTCTATAATGATATATTAGGTCAATTTATTGAGAACCAGTATAAATAAAAATAAGATGGCAATTTTGTAAATATTTGGCATATATTACAACGGTTGTAAGGACCAATCGGTGTAATATGTTATTTTCAAATTAAAAAATAACTTTTAAAAAACCTTCATTTAGCGTTAAACATATTACACCTGTTCAATTGCATGTTTGTATATTTCAGAATATAGAAATTGACTTAGTTGGCATTCTAGTTTGATTTAAATGTTACAGGTTGGGAAAAATCACATTTTAAAAAAATGTTACATATTACATGAGTTGTGGTCTTAATTGGTGTAATATGTACACTGAGTATTTCACTTGGAGCACATAGATTAGATCCCATAACCAATGTAATATCTGCTCCAAAGTCACACACTCAGTCCACATATTACACCAGTTGTACGTCCCTACCGGTATTGGTTGGAACTTGCAACCGGTGTAATAGGTGCTCCAGATTCATATACTCATGCACATATTACACCAGTTGGGATGTACAACCGGTGTAATATGTCCCTAATGGGTACTATATTTTTGAACTATTTCACTCAAATTTTGGTACTATACATCGATTTTTACAACCGATGTAATATGTGATTGACATTTTACATTGCTGAGATCTACATCAATGGTAGAAACGGTGTAATATGTCTTCTAGAACTGGTGTAGTACACGTTATTTGTAGTAGTGACGAAAACACTTGGTAAATTTAATAATTTACCATGCCATGTTCAGGTTGTATAAGATCATTGAAACCCATCACATAGAAGGTGCTCCCTAATTTTGTTAACATCCAAGCTCCTCCCGTTCAAACAACTAACGCCCAGACACCTAAACTTTAATCCATCATGACCACTACTGTTGGTCTTACGTTGCGCAAATTGTATAAATTCTTCTACTCCTCTTTCGTATTCATCAATTATGCAAACTGAGTTAATCCAATCTCGATCCATTGTGTTTTGTAATGGTTATTGAGGTGTTCATTAATGCGTGTGAAATATCACATTTTTATTATAAGTATGAACCTATCCGATTCGAGAAGATTCACTTTTATTATAATTTAATAAAACAAAAATTTAATTAACATTCCTTATATTTAACGAAATTTAGGTCGTATTTCGCATTGGTCTTCAGGTGGCACGAAACAAAAGTGGTGACACGAAATCTCCACAATAAAATATGCACCCGAAGAACAACACGTAAAATTATGTAAAATATATGACAAGTCAATTACAAGTTACGTACTGATAAAAAATGATTGCTCTTCTCAAACTGTTGGACAATTAAAGACTCAATACAATTACTGTCACTACAACCTCCTTTGCTTTTTAAAAAATGTTTAAAAAAAATTACAATTGGAGGAGTGGTAGACAAGTACATGTATTAAATCTCAAACGGAAAATTAAGGGTCTCTCATAGGGAAAACAATTGCCAATGGTCCAACACTCCTGAATTCAATACCAACACGTATTAAAGAATTATAAATACACATGCAATATAAAATTAACAAATTTAATCATACATACATTTCAATAAGAAATATTAATTATAAATCATTAAGTTATTTATAAAATAATATTACTCTAATTACAATCTAACTAATTAATAATTCCATTCTAACAATTAACAGATTCTAAATTAATAATAACTACAATTAACATAATATAAAATTATAATAACAACCTAAAAAATTATAAATACTAAAATATACACATTATAATAAATACTAAAATATATAAATTATCATAAATACTAAAATATATAAATTATCATAAATACTAAAAAAAATATTTATAAAATTGAAAAACAACACCAACCTGCAACGATGGTGATGATGGGAAGCGGTTGCGGCGAAACAAAGAAGAGCACACGGTGGTGGTGGCATCGGTGACGGTGACAACAAAACAAAGAAGAGCGTGCATGATGGTGGCAGTGACGAACACACAATGGTGACGGAAAAATACAAACAAAAACCTAAAGCAATGAACCCAGTGGAAGAATGAGCAATGACGGTGGAGGAAGAATAAACAATGAGGGTGGTCGAAAAACTTACAAAGTCAATGAGTTGAAGTTGAAACCGAAATGAAGAGAGCGATGAGCGCGAAGAATGAAAACCGTTGTATATTTTACACTGATAGACGACGATTCCACCCAACAATCGTTGTCTATTTTCTTAGTAAGTGAAATATACAACGGTTTTACGAGGAACTGCCGTTTATACCTTTATTTTAATTTAAAAAATGTCACCGCATTTTGATGGACAATGTTTGACAATGAAACCGGTGTATATTAGCGGTTGTAAATGGACTTTTCTACACTAGTGAAAATGAGGTAAGTGTATGGGCAAAATAAATGGTCAATCCAAGTTGCCTGTGCTCACCTATTTCGTTTTGTAAATCATTTTACTTTTGGTAACAATCAGTTCATGCAACTCTGTATTTGTGCATTCATTCAAGTCTAGGTAGCAAATCATTTTATGCTTTTGTTCAAAGAACTATATATAGATGCTACTTTATTATAGACCATTCCATTGGACCTACCTTTATCTAAAATGCCTCTGCCATGGTCCATCAACATTTGTGTTCCCAGTCGATTTTACTAGAAAAAACTGTTTCGATATGCAAATCATATGAAATTGTTGAATAAACTTTAATGTAATTTGTGGGTTTTAAAGTTAGAAGTTACTAGAAAAGAGTAGAATGGGAGTTTGGATATGTAAAAGGTCAAAAGTTGGGAGTGAGATTTTAATTATGTTGTTAGTGGGGTTT
>Ga0123342_1008961_pt1 | contig 12258 bp, 14 predicted proteins | sample Turbeawhitnodule_FD_89960 | JGI IMG/M metagenome (GOLD analysis project Ga0123342, IMG submission 89960) | Root nodule microbial communities of legume samples collected from Mexico - Turtle bean Mexico white nodule | ecosystem: Host-associated > Plants > Roots > Nodule | place: Mexico: Nepantla... | reverse complement strand
TTCCAGGCGGTCGTCAAGGTCACGGTCGATGACAAGCAGATCTATCACTGGGACGGAGGCTACCTACTTGGCGCCGACAAGGCCGCCAAGTGAGAGCAAAAGGAAATGCTGCCTGGCTGTTTGACGTGAATTCGTGCCCTGACTCATAACCAGTAGGTGACAGGGGCGGCGAGGCAGACGGCCGCAAGGAATCGTCTTTATGGGTCCGAACCCTAGGCGAAACCGCAGTCATGCCAGGCGAAGTGCTTCGATGTGCTTCGCCAGCATCAGTGCCAGCGCCTCGACCGCAAGATTGTGGTCGTCCCGTTGCGGCAGGCCAGATACGGTGACAGCGCCGATGCAACCAGTACCCTTCACATTGATCGGGAAGCTGCCGCCGTGCAGCGCATAATCGGCATCGGCGAGACCATTATCGGCAACCGTCTTGCCCTTCTGCTTGAGATCGAGACCGATCGCATAGCTGCTCCTGAAATAGCGCAGCACCAGATTGCGTTTGCGCCGCACCCATTGAACGTTGTCAGGCGTGACGCCGGGGAGAGCGGCATAGAAGACCGGCATTGAATGCAGCGTGACATCGATCGCGATACCGAGACCACGCTCGGTTCCAAGCTCCTGCAGGAGCTTGCCGAGCTGCCATGCGGTCGTGAGATCGAAGGTGTCGAAACTCAACACCTCTTCCTGTTCTGCGATCCGGTTGAGGTCTTCGTCGGGCATGGTCACGGGTGCTTCCTCTCCTGCAATGCTTTTTCCTGAACAAATGCAAGCGGAATGGAAAAGTAAAGCGGAATCGTGGCGATGCCCGGGAGCCTACAATTTGGGCGTCAGCATTTCGAAGCGGTCGCGGATCGTCGAACAGGTATCACCGCCAAGACGCGCAATGGCATCGATCTCTGCGGGATCGACGCGCAGTCGGTCGGGGTCAACGACGCCGTCGCGATAGTGCGCATAGACGATTTCACCCATGATGATCTGCCGCGACTTGCCGAGCTCCAGCGTGACGTGGCGCCTGCACTCGAAGGCTGCCGGGGCTTCCGCGATCCATGGCGAGGCTACCTTCTGGCCAGGCATCGCCGTCAGTCCCGCCTCCTTCAATTCGTCGACGCCACGCGGATATTTCGACCCGCAGACATGCATCGCTTCGGCGATGGCAAAAGACACGATGTTGACCGTGAAGACCTCGGTCATGCGGATGTTGTGGCCGGTATCCTTGAAGGACATATCCGGGTTGTTCTCGACGCCGAGCGCCAGGATCGGCGGATCGGCGGACAGGCAGTTGAAGAAGCTGAAGGGTGCCGCATTGATGCGGCCATGCTCGTCCACTGTCGTCACCAGCGCGATCGGCCGTGGAATGATCGTACCGATCATCAGCTTATAGCGCTCGCGCTCGGTGAGCATCTCGAAATCGAAAGAGACCGACATGGATCAGCCTGCCGCCCTTATCGGCGCAAAAGCGCCCATCGCGCCTGTATAGGGTTTGGCCAAAGGAGATGCATACGAACCGCGCTTGCTGGTCGACAGGCCGAGCGACACCAGCGCTTCCGCCTGCTTGACCGCCGCGGCCACCACGTCGACAACAGGCACGCCGTAAATATCCTGCAGCTCGCGCGCCAGATCGGTCATGCCTGCGCAGCCGAGCACAATCGCTTCCGCGCCATCTTCAAAAAGCGCTCGTTCGATCTCGGCCCGCAGCTTGCCGATGGCACCCGACGCAGGGTCATCGAGCTCGAGGACGGGGATATCCGAGGCCCGCACCTTCGCACGTCCGCCCATGCCGTAGCGCCGCACCAGATTGTCGATCAGGACCCGCGAGCGCTCCAGCGTCGTCACCACAGTAAACCGCTGCGCCAGGAATCCGGCCGTGGTGACCGCGGACTCGCAAAGCCCGAGAACCGGCACATCGGCAAAGGTCCGGGCAGCATCCAGGCCCGTATCGTCGAAACAGGCGACGACGGCGGCATCATAGCCGTCGGTCCTGCGCTCCTTCAGTTCGGCGAGAAGCCCGGGGATTGCCAGCGCACCGTCATAATGCCCCTCGATCGAGACCGGCCCCATGCGAGAGGTCGCGGCGATGATATCGGTGCCGGCGGCCGCGACCGCGCGGGCGGCAACGGCCGCCTTCTCGGTCATGGATGTCGTCGTATTGGGATTGACCAAAAGAATGCGCATAGGGTCAGCTTGTCTTTGCCTGGCGCCGGCGCAGCATGAGCATGATGCCGAGCGCGACGAGAATGATGGTGAAGGAAAACAGCGTCGTCACAGTGCCCAGCGCATAGAGCACCGGCGTCGTGACGTTGGTGGTCATGCCGTAGATTTCGAGCGGCAGCGTGTTGTAGCTGCCTGACGTCATCAGCGTACGAGCGAATTCGTCATAGGAGAGCGTGAAGCCGAAAAGGCCGACGCCGATCAGGCTCGGCGCAATCATCGGCAGCACGACATGACGGAAGGTCTGCCAGGAAGTCGCCCCGAGATCGCGCGCCGCCTCTTCATAGGCCGGCGAGAAGCGGTTGAAGACGGCAAACATGATGAGCACGCCAAACGGCAGCGTCCATGTCAGATGCGCGCCGAAGGCGGAGGAGTACCAGGCCGGCTTCAGCCCGCCCTGCTGAAAGACCACGCCGATCCCAAGCGAAATGATGATCGATGGCACCACGAGACTTGCGACGGTCGCATAGAAAAGCACGGTCGATCCGCGGAAGCGGCGGCGAAACGCCAGCCCCGCCAGCAGCGAGACGACGACGGTGACGACCATCACCATCAGACCCAGCGTGAACGATCGGCGGAACGAAGCACCGAAATCGCCCACCGCCTGCTTCTCGAAAAGGTTGTAGAACCAGTGAACGGAAACGCCGTTCAGCGGGAACGTCAGGCCGCCGTCTGGCCCCTGGAAGGAAAGGATCAGGATCGCCGACAGTGGCCCGTACAGGAACAGCACGAAAACGAGGAAAAAGGCCGCGAGCACATAGAATTCGAAGGTGCGCTTCTCGTGGTTCATCTCACAGCTCCTTGCGGATATCGACGACGCGCAGGATCGCGGCGACCATCAGGAGGACGACGGCCAGCAGCACGACGGCATTTGCGGCAGCCGCCGGGTACTGCAGCAGCGACATCTGGTTCTTCATCATCAGCGCCACCGAAGCGCTCTGGCCGCCGGACATGACCTGCACCGTCGAGAAATCAGCCATGACAAGCGTTACGACGAAGATCGTCCCGATCGCCATGCCAGGCTTTGCAAGCGGCAGCACGACATTCCAGAGGATCTGCCAGCCGCTGGCGCCAGCATCGCGCGCCGCCTCGAACAGCGAACGGTCGATGCGCATCAGCGTGTTGAAGATCGGTGTCACCATGAACAGCGTGTAGAGGTGCACCATCGCAAGCACGACGGCGAAATCGGAATAGAGCAGCCATTCGATCGGCTGCGGCACGATGCCCATTTGCACCAGCGCCTGGTTGACCAGCCCGTTGCGACCGAGCACCGGAATCCAGGAGATCATACGGATGATGTTCGACGTCATGAACGGCACGGTGCAGACGAGAATCAGGATCATCTGCGTGGTCGTCCGGCGGACATGGAAGGCGAGGAAATAGGCGACCCAGAAGCCGATGAAGAGCGTCAAGCCCCAGACGATCACCGTGAATTTCAGGGTGTTGAGATAGGTTTTCCAAGTAACCCATGAACCGAGCGTGTCGGTGTAGTTCATGGTCAGAAAGGCCGGATAGAGACCCGCAAAATCGTAATCCCAGAAACTGACAACCGCGATCATGGCGATCGGCAGGATGAAGAAGAAGCCGAGAATGAGGATCAGCGGCGTCGCCTGCAGATAAGAAGCTACCCATGCCGGCCATCCGATTCTTCGACGGCTTATCTGTTCCGATTGTTGCTCGGCCTGCGACGACGCGATCGTCGCCATGTTCCGGTTTCTCCGTTATTGACGCCCTCCCCCCAAAGGAACTGGGGAGAGGGCCTTGCAGAAGCGGTTCGCCTTAGGCGGCGATGAACTCGTTCCAGCGGCGAACCATGTAGCGGTCTTCGTCCATGACGGAGTTCCAGCACGCGACGTGACCCATGCGCTCTTCGAACGAACCACCGTCGCGAACGGCGCCGGCCTTCTCCATGACCTTGCCTTCCGGCGAGAGAATATCGCCTTGCGCCGGCTTGCCTTCGATCCAGTAACCCCATTCATCGGCGGTCATGAACGTCTTGGCCGTCTCCATGCAGGCCGAGTAGTAGCCCTGGCGGTTGAGATAACCACCGACCCAGCCGGAGGTGTACCAGTTGATGTACTCGTAAGCGGCGTCGAGCTCAGCGCCCTTGAGGTGCGAAGCGAGGCCGAGACCGCCACCCCACGAACGATAGCCTTCCTTGAGCGGCTGATACTTGCAGGCGATGCCCTTGGAGCGGACGGCGGCAACGGCCGGCGACCACATGGACTGGATGACGACTTCGCCCGATGCCATCAGGTTGACCGACTCGTCGAAGCTTTTCCAGAAGGCACGGAACTGGCCGTCCTGCTTGGCCTTGATCAGGAACTCGATCGTCTTGTCGATCTCTTCCTTGGTCATGTTGCCCTTGTCGGCATACTTGATGTTGCCGAGCGCTTCCATGATCATCGCGGCATCCATGATGCCGATCGACGGGATGTTGAGGATCGAGGTCTTGCCCTTGAACTTCGGATCCATGATATCGGCCCAGGTGGTGATATCGCGGCCGACGAGGTCGGGGCGAATGCCAAGCGTATCGGCATTGTAGATCGTCGGCATCATGGTGAAGAGTTCGGTCTCGCCCTTGGCGAAGGTCTTGGCATCCGCGCTCTCGACGTAGCCGACCGTGTGCGGCGCCGTGCCCTGAGCGATAACGCTGTCCGGCTTCAGCTTGCCGGTCTTAAACAGCGGAACGACCTTGTCGTAGTACTTCAGCTTCTTGACATCCATCGGCTGGATGACGCCAGTCGGATAGACCTTCTTCAGGATCCAGTATTCGATGTCGGCGATGTCGTAGCTGTCGGGCTGGGTCACGGCGCGCTGGGCAGCGGCGTCGGAGTCGGTCGCGGTCATCTCGAGCGTGATGCCGAGGTCCTTCTTGCACTGCTCGGCAATGGCGTTGATGTTCGAAACGCCGGTGCCGAACTGGCGAAGCGTGATGTTCGACTGCGCCCAGATGGTCGGAAAGCCGGTGATCAGGCCGGAGCCCGCGGCCGCACCGATGGCGGCGGCGCCGGTCTTGAGCAAGCTGCGGCGGGAAATCCCCGCTGCCGTCTTGGTCGTCTTCTTTTCGGTTGTCATGTCAGTTCCCCTTCTTTTTGCTGGTGAGGTTCATGCACGGCCAAGGAGGACCGCGTCCTCCAGAGCCCAACTCAGAGACACCGCATCGCCGACCGATACGGGCTTGGCGAAGTAATCGCCGTCATTCGCGATGACCGTGAAGTCGTCACTACCCGCGCCGACGACGGTGATCTTCACCGACGCGCCGCGATATTCGATATTGGAAACGAGGCCGTTGAAGCCGAGCGTCTTGTCGGCGGCCGTGTCGAGGCGCACGCGATCGGTGCGGATGCCGATGTCGACACCCTCGCCGATCTGCCTACCGTTGCCGCGCACCGCAAAGGTCTGTTCCTCCCGCACCTCAAGCGTCGTGACGCCATCCTGCGAGGAGACGACGCGACCGGACAGGACGTTATGATCGCCCATGAAGCGTGCGACGAAAGCGGTGGCGGGCTCCTCAAACACCTTGCGCGGGGTTGCCGCCTGCTCGATCTTGCCGTCGTTCATGATGACGATGATATCGGCCAGCGCCATCGCCTCTTCCTGGCTGTGCGTGACGTGGACGAAGGTAATGCCGAGCGTCTTCTGCAGCTTCTTCAGTTCTGCCCGCATACGGATCTTCAAAAACGGATCGAGCGCCGACAGCGGCTCGTCGAGAAGCAGCGCTTCGGGATCGGTGATCAGCGCACGCGCCAGCGCCACGCGCTGCTGCTGGCCACCGGAAAGCTGCGCAGGCCGCCGCGTCGCGTAGGCGTCCATCTGCATTAGCTTCAGCATCTCGAGCTCCTTGGCGCGACGCTCTTCCTTCTCGACGCCCTTCATCTTCAAGCTGAAGGCAACGTTGTCGACGAGGTCGAGATGCGGAAACAGCGCGTAGGACTGGAACATCATCGCCGTGCCGCGCTGGGCCGGCGGAAAGTCGGTGACGACCGTGTTGCCAAGCCTGACATCGCCGGAGGAAATGCTTTCGTGCCCGGCAATCATGCGCAGCGTCGACGTCTTGCCGCAGCCGGAAGGCACGAGAAAGCAGCAGTAGGAACCGGCCGGAATCTTCAGGCTAATGGAATCAACCGCCGTGGTGGCGCCATACACCTTGGAAACGGATACGATATCGATCTCTGCGGCTTTCGACATTGGTCTTCCTCTGTTTGAGAAAGACAATGCATCCGCCGTGCCAGTTTCTATTGCAGCGCATCAAGCGCAGGAAAATCAATGCCCTGTCACCAAGATTGCGTCAGATATGAAAATTCAGGCGGCACATCAATATGCACACAAAATAGGCTATCGTCCGCAATTCGTGCAAATGATCGTATACAATTTAGCCGTCACTTTGCGCGCAAATTCCATTTAACTTTTGCGCGAAACGCAGATATCATTTCCCGGTCAAAAGGTGTCCGAGTTCATGAAGCCCACCGCGACCGCCCTGCAGACCGCAGAGGAACCAGCCGATACAGGCGCACAACAGATCCGCGACGCGATCCGCGACGCGATCGTGGAGCGGCGCCTGTCGCCGGGAACCAAATTGTCGGAGAGCGATGTCGGCAATCTGTTCAATGTCAGCCGGACGCTTGCTCGCGCCGCCCTGCAGGCGCTTTCCTACGAGGGCCTTGTCAACGTTGAAAAGAATCGCGGCGCGTTCGTCGCCTACCCCTCGCCGGAGGAGGCACGCCAGATCTTTGCCGCCCGCCGCCTCGTCGAGCCCGGGATCTTGCGTGAGGCGGCCGCCAGAATTACGCCTTCGCAGATCCAGCACCTGAAGCAATTGCTGCTCGAGGAAGGCCGACTGATCAGCGAGCGGGGCCAGACAGCACGGCGGGCCGAGATCAAAGCTTCCGGCGACTTTCACCTGACGCTTGCCTCAATATCCGGCAACGCCATCATGCAGCGTTTCATGGATGAACTGGTTGCCCGCTCGTCGCTGGTGATCGCCCTTTACGGCCAGTCGACGATATCGAGCTGCGGCCATTCCGAGCATGGCGACATCGTCGCCGCGATTGAGCGAAATGATCTCGACGAGGCGTGCAGGCTGATGCTGCGCCACATCGCGCACATCGAAGCAGACCTCGATCTGCGCGAACGCAAGAGCGTCGGCCTCAGGGAAGCTTTCGAACTATAGCAATTTTCGCTTGGGAAGTGGGATTGCGGCCTATGACCGCAATCGACCAATTCAATTGCCGGAAGGGCGCTCGGCGGTCTGTTCCGCAACGGCGACGATATCAGCCGTGCCGTTTGCAAGCAGGCGCTTGCGGACGAGTACGCCCATGACACGGGCGGCGGTGGAGAAGCTCATCTGGTCGAGCGGTCCTTCGCCCTCCCATGGCTTGGTAAGCCGTTCGGTAACGGCTCCGACGATGTTCATCGGAACGATATCGTCGCACAGACGCATCGCTTCGAAGACCTGGCTGATGGGTACAACGCGTCCTTCGAAAGTGACGATTGGTTCTGTAACTTCCGTATCCCACTCTTCGAAGGCATAGAGGGCTTCGCGGAAGAGTTCCTGAAGGGTGAACGGGGCGTGTCCATTGTGAAGCGGCGGCAAGGCATTCGTCATGTCTGTCTCCTCTTTAGGGCTAGTGCCATTCCTCCTCTTCGGCCGGCAGCAACATGGGAAACAGAACTCGGAATTCCGCTGCGGACCGAAAACACGATCAATGTTATAGTGTAATATACGCGTGATAAAGCGTTTATCGGCTTGAAGGTTCCACCGCGCCTGGAAAAAACAAACAGGCCATTGATATTGCAGAGAATATCAATGGCCTATTCGCTATCAAATTAACGGCAGTCACGCTGCCTTGCGATCACTGCGCGATCGAAAACGTCACGTTGACGGTAATGTTGTAGCTGGTTTCACCGCCCTGGATGGGCACCGCCGAATCAGCCGTTTCCTTCATCATCGCAGCCCGTGCGACGGGAACCGGCTGTGGACGCGGCGACGTTTCACTGATCTCGATCACCCGCCCGAGCTTGACATCGGCCGCCCCGGCGAGGGTCTTCGCCTTCTCGATGGCGTTGGCGACCGCATTCTTGCGCGCCTCCTCCATCGCCTTCTCCGGCTTGTCGTTCGTGAACTGAATGTCGCCCCCCTGATTGACGCCAAGTGTCACAGCTTCGTCGAGGATGGCGCCGAGTTTGGACAGGTCGCGGACGCGCACGCTCAACGAGTTGGATACCTGGTATCCGACCAGCTGCGGGGTCTGAGGTTGACCGTCGTTGGACTGCGGGTAGACGAATTGCGGCTGCACCGAAAAGCCTGAAGTCTGGAGATCCCGCTCCGCGATGCCCGCCTTCTTCAGCGCGGCAAGGACGTCGCTCATCGACTTGTTGTTTTCGTTGAGCGCTTCACGTGCGGTCTTTGCCTGTTTCACGACGGAAAGGCTGAGGACCGCCATATCGGGCGCGACGCTTGCCTGCCCCTCACCGCTAACGGAAATCACGGCCTCGCGCGGCTGCGAATCAGCGGCCAGCGCCGGCAGCGCCACGGCAGCTGCGGCCGGAAGGCCAAGCAGAAGGCTGAAGGCGATTGTTCTGGTGTTCGGCAGCACGGTGTTTCACTCCCTGATTGTGAAGTCTCGATTGACGTCTTGCCGATTGATTGTGAAGCTATTGCGGCAGTCCCTTGTGACCGCAGAAGAATTGCGTTAGAGCGAAAAACGTTCCGGGGAACCATTGCGCCGGACACGGCAGCCATGCTGTCTCCGGGCCTGTAGCTCAATGGTTAGAGCCGGCGGCTCATAACCGCTTGGTTGGGGGTTCGAGTCCCTCCGGGCCCACCATTTTCTTCTCGTCACAAACGTGATTCTTTCGTCAACCCGAATGCGCTGGGTGGCATTGATTTCATTAGATAAATTTTCAATTCAACGCATCGTGAGTTCGTCTGTCAGCGTTGGCGGTATCGCGACAACCTGTCGTCGCACCAGCGCGCACGATTTGATTTCAAAAAGATCTCAGGCTGATGTGAGCGCATCTAAATCCATGGCTTGAGAATGCAGCGCTACCAGATACAAGCACTCGAGAACGGGACGTGGTCGGTCATAGATCACCAGACCGGCAGGCCAATAGTTGACCAGGAAGGGTCAAGCGAGAGAATGAGGCTCGAGGCGCAGGCTTTAGCTGACTTTCGCAGTGGAATGTCGGCACCTCCCCCACAGGAGCGGATTTCCTCGCGGCTTCAGAAAATACGTCGAGTTTGGGCACTCCTCTCTGCGAAGCGGCAGACGCGGTAAGCCGTCAGCTACTCCCGGCGATCCGCAGCGTCCGTCTGAGCAGCTGGCCAATCGTTCGAGGGCTCGTCCACAACATCGCGTGCCGGGACATCGTCGGCTGCATCGGGATCGTGGCCCAGTTCCTCACGAAGCCGTTTCACCTTGGTGGCTATCGCGTCGAGGATGTCTTGTTGTCTCACTCCAACGACAACGTAGCGGTCGACAAGTTCAAGCAGGCGCAATTCGAGTTCGGCGCGCCAAGTCGATGGGTCGGGCTCAGTTGAATTGTCCATCACGCATACCTCCGCGGGTGAGACGACGAGAGACATTACTTCTTCAGCCTATCTTCCACCTTCTTTGCGGCAGTTGCCACCTCGCGCATAGCGAGGGCGACTTTGCTTGTCGAGACAACCAACAAACGGACGTCGCTACTTCGCAGGCAGGAACCTGGCCGCGGTTCGGATAGCTTCGAGCGCCACCGGATTGGTGACAGGGTACCCTTGTATGAAAATCTCCGGGGCGCTTCCAGGTTCGCCCTACGTCTTCAAGACAGCGTGGCAGGGTTCTCCCGGACCCGATCGGACTGTCATCGGCGACCTCCCTTTTGCCCTTTGCGCTTTAGGAGTCTAGCGGAATGCGATTAGCTTCATTCTGAGCCGCGTTTCCGAGGGGCGGTCCCGCTACGGCCGCTTGGACAACATAACTGCGGCCATGTAGGGTTCATGCGGTCTGGGAGAGACACACAGTCGACGCTCAAAGCGAGTAAACAGCTCGGTTACGAATGCGGTTGGTTCACGAGATCGCTCAATCAAGCTGGCGATCATCGGCACACACCAAGCTTGCGTCATGTCCGCGTGGTTCTTGGCAAATGCCAATACATCCCCACTCCTTTCGAATTGCTCCCAGAAAGGATCAGCGAGTTGCATGAGATCAAAATACTCGAGGACAAGGTCGGAGAAGGTTTCAGTTTGCGCGAATGGCTCCTGAATCTGTTCCAAGGTTCGAAGACCGATGGGTATCGTGAGATGGTTCTGTTCTTCTTCAGAAAGCCAGCCATCCGTCCTCATGTCGCATACTGCCGACCACAACCCGCCGAGGAGCCATTCCCAACCGGTGACGTTCGCTGTGCGGGCCGTAAATCCCGCCACGAACTTCGCGCCGGGCCGCATTTCCCGCGACCGCAGCGTTAGGAAGTGTTTCCAATCTCTCGCCTGTTGCTGTGCCACGGCAGAAACCACAGTCGGCTCGGTACTCATTCCGGCGAGAATATGGTCAGGCGCTTCGATCGTGCTCGCACTCATCCACTGCAGTGCCCAGGTCGACCAGCCAAGATTCACGCGCTGAGGCGGGAGCAACGGCTTGAAATACGACCTGCCGATTGCGGACGGGAAGACATCAGAAGCTTCGCTCATGTAGCTGCCGGTGTCTGAAGCAAGCGCTGCAAACAGGGCCGAAAAGTCGTTCGACGGAAGGTCGGTATGGACGACTTCGATTGGCACGGACGTGCCCGATCGGAGCCGCAACTCCTTGATCGCCGCACGCATGGGGACCATCGAGTTGCGGCCTTGCGAAGAACCATAGTCGACGATGGTCAAGGGGCCTTCGCCAATCACGGCCGTTCTGATGCGGTTTCCCATAGCGAAAGGAGTGCTGCGATACCGGTCGCCTGCATTGCGGAATGACGGTTGTAGAAACCGTCTCCTTTCATTGCCGCTAGATGAGATGGCGTTTGATCATTGGACATTGTCATCGCCTCGCTCGGCATAGCGCAAGCTTAGCAAACCAACGCCAACCGCACCTCTGTCGATGTAAAGTGCAGAGCGTTCGGTACATGACCAACGCATCGACATAGCCCTTTGCGGGATGCAGGAATGCGCCAGGAAGGCGTCCCACTTCCTCAAATCCGAGTGATTTCCACAAACGCACAGCGCGTTCATTCGTACTAATCACGAAATTGAACTGCATGGCACGCAAACCCCGTTCTCTCGCGCGCCTGAGCGAATGCGCATGCATCTCTCTCGCCACACCGCGCCCGACCGCAGACGGATCGGTCATGTACCCACAATTGCAAACATGGCTTCCGCCACCGGGCTGATTTGTCCTGATATAATAAGTACCAACGACCGCGCCATTCTCTTCGGCTACAAATGTCTCGCGATCTCTACCGAGCCAATAGCTGAGCGCTTCATCCCTACTCAAATCGCGGTCAAGTGCGTACGTCTCTCCCGCCCTTATGACGGGGCCAATGATCCGCCAAATGGCATCTTGATCCAGATCGGACACTCGTCGGATTTCCATCCCGCAAATATAACGGTGAATGAGTACTTCGGGCAACGCACCGGCGGCAGCACGCCCTTAGTATTCGCCGACGAGTTCGTCAAAGCTCGTGTCGGGCAGCCTTTCTCCTGAGAAGCCTGACCATGGGATCGGAGCGTCATTCAGTGAAGGCTGGTCTTGGCACCCACGTCGCTTAAACGATGCTGATTGAGAATATAGGCAATCTGGTCGGCCTCGTCGCGGGCGAGATCGTCCAGGAGCAGGTCGTTCGAGTGGGGCGGCCTCAAGGTATCGGTGACGCCGTAGCGTCCGGAGAATTCAGAGCTTCCCCGGACCTGAAAGCGAAGATAGGGCCGAATATTGGTCATGTCCTGGAACAAGCTACCGGCCACATCGCTTGCCCCCTATTCGTCAGGGGTTTCCGGAGCGGACTTCTCCAGCGACGCGCGGATTTGGTCGATCGTTCCGTCAGCATCGCCAACTCCAAGGATGGTCTTGGCTCGATCGAGAACGGCGGGGC
>Ga0123342_1008960_pt1 | contig 12258 bp, 6 predicted proteins | sample Turbeawhitnodule_FD_89960 | JGI IMG/M metagenome (GOLD analysis project Ga0123342, IMG submission 89960) | Root nodule microbial communities of legume samples collected from Mexico - Turtle bean Mexico white nodule | ecosystem: Host-associated > Plants > Roots > Nodule | place: Mexico: Nepantla... | reverse complement strand
ATATATATATATATATATATATATATATATATATATATATATATATATATATATATATATATATATATATATATATATATACTAACTGGTTCTACACATTAGTAAAACTTTTTTGCTAAAGTCTTTTTCTAAATCATACATTTAATAATATATATTAATTAAAGATTGAAATATTTAATAATATATAATTAAATGTAAATTTTACTTTATAAATCGATTTTTTAAGATTGAATTAGAGTTAAAATTTATGAATTAAAAATTCTACAATAATTAAAGATAAAAATGTCTCAAAAAAAATCTTATTTTATAAGTCAATTTTATAAGGTCTAGTTAAATTTAGAGTCTATCTCTTTATATAATATTAGAGTCTAATAAAAAAATCTTATTTTATAAGTCAATTTTGTTTTGTTTTTAAATTAGTTTCTATTATTGTTAAATAGTTTCTAAATTGGTATCTAATTAGCTACCAAAGTTTTAACTATCAATTATTTTTTCTAAATTTGGTAGCAAAAATCTTAGTTGCAAATTAAATACCAATTTAGATATCATTTAACAATAATAGAAACCAAAAGTTTATTTAGTTCCTAAAATATTATCTAATTTAGTTATTATAACAATTAATTATTTTTGTCTCTAAAATTAGTTTTTATTTCATGATTTTACTGTAATTCCAGTATATGTAATTCCAGTATATTGATTTTTATGAGGATATTTAGGAGTCTAAACTATTTACTATTCTAACTTGAATTAAACTGTAGTATTAACTCTACACGTTAAATGTCCACAAAAAATTAATTATATAATCTCATTCTTTTAATTGTTATTTTTTATCTAAACTACCTGCCATCTTATTGATATAACAGTTACTTATGTTTTCCTTGTTATCAATTAATTTCTTCTACTGGTCAACTTCTTCTTTTTGACTCATTTTCAAGAGTAAGTAATTCAACGTGTTGGAGATAGAGAATTGAAAGTAATGGTAAAATCGATCAAAAAGCACATACTTAAATAAATAAATCAATTAAAAAATTAATACATGCTTAATTAAAAATACTTAAATTTGTAACTTTCTTAAAACTAAATTAAACAAGTGATTGAGACTAAGTAATTCACCTCTGTGATAAATACAATGGCCACGAGGTAGCAGAACCATGAGAAACACACATCACACATATTACTGATATGTGTTAGCAGCATATTGATTTGAGCATGTGGTTCTTAAAATGGCTATCAAATTATTTTCACCTTTTTTGGTTTCATGCATATCATATGCTTTGTTACCACACCACCTAACCACATCTTATAGTGAGATTGTTGAAAGGAAGAAATGTGGTCCTCCTCCAAGTTTTAACAGCAAGGCTTCACAATTCATGCATACTTGTTTTGTTAATCTAAAATAAGAAAGGGAAAAAGGTACATTTGCAAACACACACACACACTCCAAGGACTAGTAGAGACCAAGAGACCAAGATAGAATTGGATGGCATACTCTCCTCTTGAAATCTACTTCATTCTACACCTCTGATCCCTCATCTCCAAACAGCCACTAAACTCATGCCACTTGTCATATCAAATATCCAAGCTGCATCAGCCACTCAGCTCAAACCAGCCTTCCATCTTTCTTAAATTTATTCATTCATGTATGTCATAATCTCATCAAATTCGCCATTTTTTAATAACTCAAAATAAAGCAAAAAAATCTGGTGTTGCTTATTGGAAAATATAGAAAGACAACTATATCCTTTTGTTGCTGATTGTTTTGATAGAGCATTAGCTTTTATATCATTCAGAATTACTTCAAAACTTGTCCAAGACAAGGGGTAGTCACAGAAACTCAAACAGGAAGATACCTTTTTTTTTGTTTTCCTGCTTAACTGCCTTTTGTTTTGGTTTTAGTTCCACCTCATATTTTATATGTGTTCCAAACTTCTTCTTGGAATGTAACTTCCTTAATAACCCTTGAACAAAGGCCACTTCAACATCTCTTCCCTGAAAATTCTCTAGAGGGAGAGAGAATGGCAGCTTGCACTGTGTACTCAACACAATCTCTGAGCACAAATTGCTCCATCTCAACCCCATCAAAAACACAATTCAGTTTTCACCAAAAGCAGGTAGTATTCTACACCACAGGCAGAAGGAACAGCAAGAGGGGCAGCAACAGTGGCAGAAGCTATGTGATAACATGTGCAGCAAGTGACCAACAGACAGTGGTGATAGGTCTGGCAGCTGACTCAGGGTGTGGAAAGAGTACCTTCATGAGGAGGCTGACCAGTGTGTTTGGAGGAGCAGCAGAACCACCAAAGGGTGGGAACCCTGATTCCAACACTCTCATCAGTGACACCACCACAGTCATATGCTTGGATGATTACCACTCATTGGATAGAACTGGCAGAAAGGAGAAGGGAGTCACTGCCCTTGACCCAAGAGCCAACGATTTTGATCTCATGTATGAGCAAGTTAAAGCAATCAAGGATGGAATTTCTGTTGAAAAGCCAATCTACAACCATGTCACTGGTCTCTTGGATCCCCCTGAACTCATTAAACCTCCCAAAATCTTAGTCATTGAAGGTTTGCACCCAATGTAAGTATATATACTCATCTCACTTTCTCATTGTTGAGTAAGGTCATCATAGGAGTATTTCACTAAACTAATGTTTCTTTTACTTAGTTTTTCAGGAAACTTCAGTCACTAACAATTTAAGTTTTATTAGTCTTGAATTGAAACCTGATTAATGGTTAATTAATTGTATTGCTTGGTGAATCTTCAGAAGCAGGGTAGAGGGGGTGTTTGAAATTCTCTAACTTTTTTCTTTTGTAATTCAAAGGGGTTGTGAAGTGTGGAATTAAATGTGACACGAGTCGTTAAGCTGATATACCTTATCTATCTTTCTTTGATTGTATGGCTGAGGAATTTGCTACTGACTTTCCAATCTTCCCATGTACATGGTGGGCCAACATGGATCCACTGTTGCTCTTTTTTGATACTACTCATTGTTTATCTTTTTCTGATACTATTCACTATTACTCTAATCTTCTTCACTTTGATACTCTCATAGTTCTGAACTAGGCTTATCAAATATTAGATGATTTTTTCATAGTTTTTTTAATTATTTCTATTCTCTTTCTTCATGACATGGTACATTTTTCACTTTTTCTTTTTTATCTTTCTTCTTTTTACCCGTTTCACACTCAAAGAGTGTGAAAAAAAACCATAATTATATATTTGAAGTTTCCATAAAAAAGGGAAATAAAATAATCGATTAACACATGACATTACGTACTGAACCTTTCCGCTAATATGGCTAAGTTTCTTAATCATTTTAATAAACAATCTTCTCTGCCTTTTCTCTTTCATCTTTTATAACGGCTTGCACATGTTTCTCTCCCTAGTCATATAATATTTTATTATATACCTTTTTCCCATGTAGATGATAATCTTCTTATACTTTTCATCAGTTTTTCTTCTTCTTCTTATTTATCTGTTTTGCAGGAAAGGTTATAAGAGCATATATATATATATATATATATAAATAAATATAACTCTTAGTAGTGCATGCTGGTGATCAAGTTTCTCAAATCTAATAAAAACAAACAGTGTTGTCTTTGAAACAAGTTGAATAAACCACTAATTGTCTTGCATTTTATCAGTTTATTTGATTGTGAGTATGATACTCCTCCTTGCATGCAGGTTTGATTCCCGTGTCAGAGACCTCTTGGACTTTAGCATCTACCTAGACATTAGCAATGAGGTGAAATTCGCTTGGAAAATTCAGGTAATTAAACACATAATATGATTCAATAGGTTTTATATTCTTTCCATTACTATGAACTAACCTTTATTTTGCAAATGTTTTTAGAGAGACATGGCAGAGCGTGGACATAGTCTTGAAAGCATCAAGGCTAGCATTGAAGCAAGAAAGCCTGATTTTGAAGCATACATTGGTAATAAATTAAGATTCCAACTCATGGATATATAAAAGCTCATCACAAACAATAATAACACTGTCTTTCAACTTGAACTTCTTTTTTTCATACTCAATAATTGTGTTAATGTTTGTTATTGATGGTGATGTATAAGTTAACCTCTACACTTGTTGTTCACAGATCCACAAAAGCAATATGCAGATGCTGTGATAGAAGTGTTGCCAACTCAACTTATTCCAGATGACAATGAGGGTAAGATTCTAAGAGTGAGGTTGATACAGAAAGAGGGAGTTAAGAACTTCAGTCCAGTCTACTTGTTTGATGATGGCTCTACCATTTCATGGATACCATGTGGAAGGAAGCTTACATGCTCCTACCCTGGCATCAAATTCTCCTATGGACCAGACACTTACTACGGAAATGAGGTATGTACCAACTACTCTCCATATATTTCTCTGGCTTGAAAACCCTTTTGGTACAGATTCAAAAGAGTTATATACAATTTTGCTTTTGAACTTTTAGTGCTGTTTTCTAATTGAAAATGAATTTTTATCTTAATAAAGCTTCAATTTCAATTCCAAAACTGTTTAAAAAGAATGACTTCTATAAGCTAGTAAATTAAACAGTACATATACCATAAGATTGTCAAATCTGTCTTAAGTAAGTGCTTACAATTTGAACAAAGTCCACTAGATAATGGAACATAACTTGTTGTTTTTGTTTCCATTTGTGTGCAACAGGTGTCAATTGTAGAAATGGATGGACAATTTGACAGATTAGATGAACTAATATATGTTGAGAGTCACCTAAGCAACCTCTCTACCAAGTTCTATGGAGAGGTTACTCAACAGATGTTGAAGCATGCTGATTTCCCCGGCAGCAACAATGGGACAGGTCTCTTCCAAACCATAGTTGGTTTGAAGATAAGAGATCTATATGAACAGATAATAGCCAGCAGGGCTGAGACTCCAGTAGCTGCAAAAGCTTAGGAACTGAACCTGCCATATATACACATATTGAGCAAGGCAGCCATTGAGTTCCAAAAGTCTTTTTCTTCTTCATGCTTTCCACAATTCCACTGTATTTCATCTTATTTTGTCTTCTGTTAGGCTGTTCTGCATGATGATAATGAAAACACTATATGTATCTATGTATGTACTTATCCGAGAAGAAAAAAGGAGGCTGAGATTAATTCAGTTGTGTTGATACAATATATTCGCTGGCATTATGACATATATAATAACCATGAATTTTTTTTCTTATGATTTGTGTGTGTGGCTTGAATAAAGAGGAATGAGTTATCTATATATACCAGGAAAAAAAATGTCCCCTCTTTCAATGAATAACATCAACCTCAAGTTCTAATACATCAAATAGAAATTAAGATATTTCATAATATATAAGTAATTGTGAACCTCACTTAAGTCAGTTTGATAAGCTTTAGTTAAACTTAAAGTCCACTTTTAAATATGTTATCAGAGTCATTTAAAATTTATCATAAGTAGAGTTTATTGATATTATCAGACCACTCGCTATTGAACCGCTATCGAATCACTCGAATTTGGAGGATTTTGGCATGAGCGAGTTATAAGGTTGAGTTCACTTCTTAACAAGTTCCATGATTCTAAAACTTGTGTATCTATGGTAAACTTTTAAGCTTGTGAGATGATCAACTTTAAGATCAAGTTAATACTTTTTTTTTCTTAAAAATTGCCTTAAGAACAACTCGACTTAGGCAAATAGAAAAAATTTGAAGTCAGATACAAGAGAAAGATTCTGATTCAAATCATCCAAAAGAAATACACAATATACACTTTCACTACAAGAAAATCATGAAATAGAAATCAATTTTTAGAAACCAAAATAATTAGTTGCAATAGTGATTAAGTTGAAGACAATTTTAGGGACTAAAAAAAATTTGGTTTCTAAATTAGTTTCTATTATTGTGAAATAGTTTCTAAATTGGTATCTAATTAGCAACTAAGGTTTTTTGCTACCAAATTTAGAATCTAAATAATTGGTAGTTAAAACCTTGGTTGCTAATTAGATACCAATTTAGAAACTATTTCACAATAATAGAAACTAATTTAAAAACCAATTTTTTTTTAGTTTCTAAAATGGTCTCCAATTTAGTTACTATTACAACTAATTATTTTGGTATCTAAAAATTGGTTTTTATTTCATGATTTTTTTTTGTAGTGTTTGTTCTTTGGTAGTACAATGAAATAACACAATTCTTTACTTAAATCCCAAACCAATACAAATATTATGTTGATACTTTGTTAAAAATAGTTATAATATGTAAAGATATCTATGGAATGAGAAATTTGTACCAGAAATTTGAAATACATTTACCTATTTTTTTATTTTATTTAAAATTGTTTAACTTTTTAAATATTTTATTTGATAAAATAATTTAATAATTTTAAAATTTTCAGATTGAATGGAGTATTTCAATTGTCACCAAATATAAAAACTACTATTTCAACTGTAAATATGGACAAAAATTTTAAAAACTAAATACGACAAAGTTTAAACTAAAAACATTTACACTAAAAAAAATTATTAAATAAAAACCAATTTTAGAGAAAAAAAAAATTAGTTGTTATAGAAACTAAATTAGATATCATTTTAGAAACTAAATTGGTTTCTAAATTAGTTTCTATTATTAATAAATAGTTTCTAAATTGGTATCTAATTAGCTATCAAGGTTTTAATTATCAACTATTTAGATTCTAAATTTAGATACCAATTTATAAACTATTTATCACTAATAGAAACTAATTTAGAAACCAATGATTTTTTTAGTCTTTAAAATAATATCTAATTTAGTCACTTTTTCTCTCTAAAAATAGTTTCTATTTAATTATTTTCTTGTAGTGTTAGTGTTGATATTTTTCTCGGCAAATGTATTGAATCAACTGTAATATAGTACTCTTTAAAGTACGAATGTTGAACCCACAGAGAACAATTCTAATTAAGATGTTATGTTGTAAAACTCATTAAATATAGAAAATAATTTTGAGACTTTGTTCATAACCAAATTAAAGATTTCACAAATAACTCAGAGAGTTAGGGTTTGATTCAACCAAAACCAAAACTAACTTATCAAATATAGAGAAAGATACTTGGGATTGAATTGCGTCTATCTCAATCATCTGTATTTTGAATAATACAATATATAATACTCAAAACTACTTATTCTTAATGCTTAATTTAAAGTCATTCACCTTGATTCCTCACATATGAAATTCATAAGATAATTTCTCAAATACTGATTCCTCAGATATCTAACAAATCATCCAGCTTTATGAACATAATTATGATGCAAAATCAAGCAATAAGCATAAAACGAAAATACCAAGAACAAGTATAAAAGATAATATTATATAATATATCACCAAAAATACATTTGATCAAGGTAAATTACATTCAATCCCAAGTTAGAAAGAACTTAGCCACTCATGACAGCTCCTTCAATCTTCATTCTTGATCTGGATTGCATAAGAAGGGTTGATCTGAGCAAGTTCTTCTCCTAAGAACATAGGTTTCTTCTCTTTATCTCACTAATCTCTCTCTATAAAAACCCAATCTTTTTCCACCGCTTCCTTTAGAGTTGTGTTTCAAAATTTATATAATGAACTTTAGCTCAAGCTAGCCAATTTAGCTTAAGCTAGATCTTTCGGTGCATTTTTAGCTTGAGCTAGCAATTCTAGCCTGAGCTAGATTAGTACTGCACCTTTAATCAAATCTGAACAGTTTTAGCTTGAGCTAAATCCTCTAGCTTGAGCTAAATATTCTGGTGATCCAATTAAGTTTTTGCTTTCTTTCTTTCAATGCTTCATATTCATCTGCAATTTACACAAAAATTGAGATTAAATTTCTTCATTTGTTTCTTGGTTCAAAATACATAATCAGATTCAATAATTCTCAGATTAGGGTAATTTTCTTACATTAAACAACAATTAAGTTTCAAAGTGTTCAATTTTCTCAATCATAAAAACTACACATTGACACTTATCAATTAGTCCATGTTTACTAAAAATATTACCTCTCAGACATTAGTTGAGGAAAATCTAACAAACATTGAAAGGTAAATAGTGTTATGATGTATATTGACGGATAAATAATCTCAACAAGAAAATAATTCATATTAATGTAAATTAATTTTTTTTTACCTATACATTACTGTAAAAATATCTTTAGACAATGATTTTTAAAGGCTTTAGATGACAATTTTAGACTTGTAGTCTATGCACATATCGTCTATAGTTTTTAATTATATACGATCACACAATCATAGTCTATTAGATCATTATAGACGATACTTATGTACAGAACCGTCACATATAGCGTAGGTGATCCTAAAATGTTTTCTTCAATCTTGTTCTTATTTTTCTTGTTTTTGTTATTGTTGATAACCCAACAATTGGTATTGTATGTGGGACGAAGAAAAGAAAGTCAAGAAGATAAAAAAATAACCACCAATTTTGATGTCGAGAAATTTTCGAGAGTGACTTTCGGGTTGCAGAAACTCAAGATGGTGAACAAAGATTGTGGTAAATGAACAGATATTGTAGAGGATCTCAAGAGCTTCAGCGATGACGCACAACAACAACGACAAGGAGAACACAAGCAACAATTTCGGATTTGGGAACTCACTCGTTTAACACTGAAAATGGAGAAAACCCCATCAAGAAAACACAAAAAGTATGATAAACAACATAAAAAAACAATAAGGAAGACAAATTACAAGGAATAAGAGAAATGACAACAAGGACAAGTCATAGAGAAGACAACAATGGAAGCAACAGAGGAAAAAGTGCGAAGATGGAAAGATTTGGAGTGAAAAAAAAAAGCTTATAGATGACGGTTATGACCTAATAACCGTAGTTTATATGGTAGACACATGTATAAGCGATAATTGTCTAAAAAACCATAGTCTATAGTGGTCATTATAGGTGATAGTTGTCCACAAAACCGTAATTTATATGTTATGTTTTCAAATAGACATGGTTAACTAAAAAATAATTATTATTATTGATAAAATATGATACTTGTATCGACTAAAAAATAATTTTATCTATATTTATCGAGAGATAACTTTGATTTATATTTTGATTTACATTAGTTGAAATACTTACATTAACTAAAAGTAACATATATTACTATTAGTTGGAAAAAAAATATTATTGATGTTTAAAAACAATAGATTTTTATATTTTTCATTATTCTAAAATATATTATTGATAATTAAAAAATATTAGCTAATATCAATTGAAAAGAATAATGTTAGTCCATGTCAGAAATAAACACTACAATACAAGAAAATCATGAAATAGAAACCAATTTTATAGACAAAAAATAATTAGTTGTTATAGTGACTAAATTATCGATCATTTTAGAAACTAAACAATTTTTTGGTTTCTAAATTAGTTTCTATTATTGTTAAATAGTTTCTAAATTGGTATTTAATTAGCTACCAAGGTTTTAACTACCAATTATTTAGATTTTAAATTTGGTAGCAAAAACCTAGGGAGTTAATTAGATACCAATTTAGAAACCATTTAACAATAATAGAAACTAATTTAGAAACCAAAATTGTTTTTAGTCTCTAAAATGATATCTAATTTAGTCGCTATAACAACTAATTATTTTTTGTGTTTAAAATTTATTCATATTTCATGATTTTCTTGTAGTGCTACATCATTCTTTATTTTAGGCAACCCTTAACTAGGCCACCCTTATATGACCGTTGTCTAAACATAGAAAAAATAGCGGTTTAAGTGTTTATACCACATTTTTTTTAAGAGGTATCTTTAGAATGTGTGGACTAAATAATAAAATCATGGTCTAAAATTGGCCACAAATATAGCCTAAAAGTGGAAAATGCAACATTTTTATAATTGCAGTTTATAAATCATTATATACAACATTTTTTGGGTCATGGATGTTTAAGCCACCGTTTTGTGGCATAACCTTTTAAAAAAAACACATTGAAAAAATATGTCTAAAATAATAAAAAAGTGGTTTTAATTGTGGGTGTTTTAAACCATATTTAATTAAAGTTATCTTTAATATAGGAAATCATTATTAAAACATGGTTACTTTATTCAATTTTTTGAAATTATGGATATTTTAAATATTTAATTAATCTATTGGCAAAATTTAATAAACTAAAAAATATACTTTTGGATTTCAAATATACAATATGTTTTTCTTTGTTTTCATCCTCCAACATATTCTCAAATATAAAATTCAAATTTAAATTATTTATTTTAGTAAGAGCAAAAATGTATTCGTGTTTAAGAGATGATTTGGTTAAAGGATATCAATTTAGATATTATTATTATTTTGCTTGGAGTTAGGATTTGAACCCCAGATCAGTTAGAAAGTAAATTCAAATTATTATTATTATTAACAATATTAATAATGATAATTTTAATATTAATGATAATAAAAATAAAATTGATAATAATGTTAATATTACTAATATTATTATTATTATCATTAATAATATTAATACTAACAATAACAATATTATTAATAATAAAAAAAAGTAATAATAATAATATAATAATATTAATCACAATATAATGACAAAATTTATCTAGTATAATGTTTATACATGTATTATGTTTATTTATAGTACCTGAGTTTGATTCCTTTTAGGGTTTAGGTTTTTAGGCCATAGTTTTATTGGTGTTATCTAAAGTGATCTTTGTTGTAGTGAAAAATATTTTCAATAACAACAAAAATACAATAATGACAAATTTTAACCTAAAAAAATACCCATTAAATTAATAAAATAAAAAATTATGTCAAACCCATGACATTTTGTATAAATTTTTCAAAAAATCTGTAACAATTTCAGTAAATATTCACACCTTATGTTACTTGCACAATTTTAAAGTAGGTTTGGTTGCTTTGGAAGTTGATGGGTTCGTAATAAGACCAACAAGAAAGTAAATTGTATAAGGATTTCACATTTTGCACCCTTACGAGGAGGTAAAATGATAAAGTTGTTTTTGAAAATATACATTTTAGTTGTAAATTTTGGAATGTATTTGTGCTTCTTGAGTGTACATTCTAGAATGTGATTCTAGAATGTATTACACTTTATATTGAAATTTTGGAATGTACACTATGAATTTGATAAGTTATTCTAGAATGTGTAATTTGAAATGTATTTTCAGATCTCGAGTGTATATTCCCAAATGTATTATTATATTTTGGATTGTGCATTTTAGAATGTATGTTCCCGATCTAAAAATACATTTAAGAATGTGTAATCTAGAATGTATTATTACAACACATTTTTAGAATATCATATGTCACACTTTTGTATCAATGAAATTACACTTACCTCCTATGTTGTAAATGGTTGAACGAAGTCTCCCCCAACCAATTCATCTTTAGATGCCACTGACTTCATTATGTTGGACTCATCTATATCAGATAACTTATCAACTTCGTTCGATATTTTGCTCCACCGTTGAGGTTAAATACAAATACGTATTCCAGAACATAAAATCTGGAGTACATTTTATGTTCCAAAATGCATATTTTGTATTCCAGATTCTACGTTTTGGAATAGAATCCAAGATACAAATATTTATTATGGAACGTAAAATTCGAAATACATATATGCATTCCAGATTCTACATTCCAAAATAAATGTGTTATGTTCTAGATTCTATGTTTTGGAATGTACAAAACCAACTTCTACCATTGTAGGATGTATAATTTGGAAGGTAATCAAATTGTACATTATGGAACTCAAATTGCAAAAAATAAACACACTCACTAAAACTACTGCAACAACCACTCTTCCACTAAATTAGCACCATCGCCAGCCATCACCAGTTGCCAGGTCAACCAACAAGAATGAAACATATAAATGCTCCAAACCAATGCATTGTCACCCACATTGAACATTTATTTTCAAAAGAACAAATGGGTCATATAAAATTATATGGGGATACAACTTGAAATTTATAGGGTGCAAAATTAGAAACCCTAATTCAAATAATCTTGTCTGCCTAATTATCAAAAGACAAAATGACTATTAACAAAAACAAAATAGAACTGTATAATAGGGTTTGCATGACCTCCTTTAAATTTCATATCTAGTTTGGATCAAGATTTGCACATGACAAAAAGAAATGTTGTTGGAGATCCCACATCGACTAGAGATTAGAGCCTTTAATTGTATATAAGTGGGTGCAAACCTCAACCTCATGAGCCGGTTTTATGGGGTTGAGTTAGGCTTAAAGTCCACTTTGTAATATGGTATCAGAGCCATTTCGAGCCTATCCTAGCGAGTGTTTGTGT
>Ga0123342_1008959_pt1 | contig 12259 bp, 13 predicted proteins | sample Turbeawhitnodule_FD_89960 | JGI IMG/M metagenome (GOLD analysis project Ga0123342, IMG submission 89960) | Root nodule microbial communities of legume samples collected from Mexico - Turtle bean Mexico white nodule | ecosystem: Host-associated > Plants > Roots > Nodule | place: Mexico: Nepantla... | reverse complement strand
TGTACCATTGGCTTTGAACCAGGTGTACTTCTTACCCACAGCGGGGATGTCCAATAACCCATTAGTTTCAATAAAATAATTAAAGTCTTCGATCTCCTTCTTTTGACTTGAGAAGCCTCTTAATCCTTTTCTTTCGTTCTCCCTTCTCCCAGCATTAAAATCTCCACAAAACACCCAAGCTTGATTTTGGTATTGTTGTTTGAGAGTTGTCAGCACTTCCCATAGACCCCCCTTTTCATTTAAGCTACATGGTGTTCACCACGAGACACTGGGTACCCGTTTTGAGATGTTGACCCTTGACCGCAATAAAGCCTGCTCCCACGACGTGATTATCATAGGCAAAGGCACTTTTATGCCACATTGTTACTAAAAATAATTTTTTTCAATCACATTTATCATATATTTTTTACTAAAATCTATTTATTTTTTTCTTGATTCAAATAACATTTTCTCCTCTTTTCTCAACGTTTTCTTCCACTCCAATTCAAACAAATCCTAACTTATTGAAGGAATCAAGTTAGATACACACACAAAAAGAAAGAATTATAAAATCACATCAAATAAGAACTAAAAGTACAAAGAATTTGACTAGGAGAGAGGAGGAAAAGGGACAAAGCAGGTCTGCTGGGTGGTGGATGAAATAACTTTCCAATAGCTAAAACAAACAGGACCAACGTTTTTTGAGCACATGTTGTGTTTGCCCTTTTTCTCTTACATGTTTATATGTGATATATGATTAAGATTTACATGTATCTACTTTGTCTGGGGAGCCACGTGTGGGGTTCACAGTTCACACCATTGCTGACTTATACAATAATGACCTTCTTCCTTTCCTTCCTCCTGTTCTTCCACTGAGTTTAACTCGTTAACAAACCAATCACAGGCCAAAGGGTGTTACTGTGCTAGTCTTACCACTCTTTAGAGGTGAAGGATAGAATGGAGAGTAAGTCAGGGAGCAGCAAGCGGAAAAATGGTGCAAAGGGTGAGATTGTGGATGGTTCCAAGATTATGGAGTTGGTTGGAAACGAACAAGTTTTCAGCGACTTTGTGGACAATAAGTTTGACGAGTTGGATAAGGACAGAGATGGAAAACTCTCCATGAAGGAGCTTGAACCTGCTGTTGCTGACATCGGTGCTGGCCTTGGTTTGCCTGCTCAAGGCACTAGCCCGGATTCAGATCACATCTATTTTGAGGTCTCTTTTTCTTGCCCAATAATCCCTACTTTTTTTTTTTCCTTTTTGGGTTTTTGTCTTGTTTCGAAAATATCTTGGATTGGAATCTTGGCAATGTTGTTGTGTGTTGTGTTGGGTGGGGGTTAAACATGAAAGAAAATATTCGTACATGTCTTTATTTGAAAGAAATTACTCATGGATTAAACAATTCTTTGTCAATTGTTTATGATTCCCACTTAGGAAACAAGTTATAAGACTCAAATCGGTTGCTTCAAAGTGTCTAACTTGCTACCAAGATTGATGTTGTATGGGGCTGCTTGGCTTTTTTTAACTTTTGCCTTGGCTTAAGCTTTGGCAGTATTCCGAGTGCATATTATTTTAATTCTGTCCATGACAATACTATCATGATGACTAAGAAAAAATAGTTAATTTATCACCCATAATAAAATAATCATCACCGTCATCTAATTTGTTTGAGTTCCCGTGTCTTGTGGTTTTGCCTTTGTTAATTTTTGTTCTTTCTGTAGCCGTGGCTCCTCTTCACAAATATACCTGTTAGTGCTTCCGATGTTGATGAAGAAACAGTCTGTGTCTGAACTAGGGATAAAAAAAGTCTACAGTGACATATTTTTTTATAATTAGTGGTGCTTGCTTTCTAGAATAAGTTCTCAAAATTGACTTCTAGCTGGCCCCTGGAGTATTATAATCCATGAACCATGTTTACTTGGTAGGTCCAGTGGAAATCTGCCTTATCTATTGCAATTGCTTGCCTTGCTATATTTTGCTTTTAATTTTCTCCCTGGAAGCAGAATCTGGTGATGAATCTGGTGGAAGAAACAATATCAAGCTGGCAATTTAGCCGCTAATATATGCTAAACTATATGTTAAACCAGACTTGATCCTAGACCCTCCTATTGAAGAACTGGAAATTGTTATTTTATACTGTTGGTTGATCACATTGTACTCTAACTTTTTATTGCCCATATTTAGCGGAGTAATTAGGTAAGAAAATTGCTTTTTTCCAAAGCATGCTATAAAAGGAAGGAACACCTTTTCTTGTGCACATGTGGAGCATTGGAGCTAGCACTAGCATTTTGGTTCACAGGAGTTCATCATTTACTATAATGACATTAACTTTTTGCTACTCCAAATCAAAACTATAATAACAGATTAACTTTTTGACTCTCCAAAGTCTAGTATAAAATAACAATTTTCCAGTTCTTCAATAGGAGGGTCTAGGATCAAGTCAGGGTTTAACATATATTAGCTGCTAAATTGCCAGCTTAACATTGTTTCTTCCACCAGATACGTTACCAGATTCTGCCTCCAAGAAATAAAAAGAAGCACTATACTGGCCAACAAAATTTACCCAGAAATTGATCCACTTTGATGCTACATAGGTAAATCAAGATGTGTATCTGCATTTATTATGTTTCTCTGAAGAAGAGTTTGATTTGTCACTTTATTTTCAATATAAGTCCTCAAGCTCCTTTCACAATATCTACACGTGCTACCCAAATTTCCATTCTTTAATTTGTACAAATAATGGATCAAGACTACAATAGTGGAAAATTCTATTGACTGTGTATAGGTCTTGAATGAGTTCACCCATGGTAAGCAAGAAAAAGTAAGCAAGATGGAGTTCAAAGAGGTTCTCTCAGACATTCTTTTGGGCATGGCTGCTGGACTAAAGCAAGACCCTATTGTTATACTCCGCATGGAAGGGGAAGATCTCCTTGAGTTTGTTAATGGTCCAAGTTATGAAGCAGAAATGGCATCCATTTTATCTCAGATTGAGTCCCCTAATGGATCACTTCGTGACCATGTAATTGAAGCTTTTGGGAGACTCACTGTTGATCAAGGAGTTCCTCCCACATCAGATTCTTGGGTAAATGCTGCAACTACTCTGTCCTTGAATGGTGTTTCTTGTACACAATTAAGTGCTTGTTTTTTAAACTAGAACTTTGTGTATCAAAACTTGATTATTTAGAGATATATCTCAATGTTCTTTCTTTTCCTTGCCCTCCTGACTTACAATTTTTCATCAAGGTTTTCAACAACATTGTGGATCCAGCACTGTCTCAAGCTGGGCCTGCTTTGGACAAACCTGCTGCTCAGGAGACATTTTTGGAAGAATTTAAGAAAGTGGCATTAAGTGTGGTTGATTTTCTTAAAGAGAAACCTGTCATTGTTGCCCACAGTGAAAACACATTTGATGGACGTGGCGTTAAGAGACTTTTATCCAACAAGTTTGAACTAGACAGGGTTTAATTTCTGTGATTCATTGCAATATCTTTCTTGCTTTGAATTTACTCATCCATACATGAAATTCATTAATCTGTTGCATCATGCAGACATTGAACTTGGCTTTAGAGAATCTGCCAAAAGATCGCAATGGAAAAATATCAAAGGACTATCTGCGGCTGGCACTAGATCTGGTGTCTCCATCTGCTGGTTTACCTCCAGTTGGTGCAATTGAAGAGGTATATTGCCAAATGCATGCAGACAAAGTCATCCTCTTTCCTACTTACTTTGGGTTCATGTATTTGTCAATTGCTTTTAATCTATTAAATTCTGTATGCTGCTAGATAGTGTTTTTTGTTAAAGAAACATAGGAGAGATTATGACATTTTCTATTGAAATGTTGGCACGAGTCATTACAATGCTAGTGTTTATAAAAGAGATTGACACATCTTCTATTGAAATGTTCTTATTGAACACTATTGTTTATAAATTGATGCTTCTGCAATTTATTTTATTATACAAAATGGAAGCTCAAAAGTTTTAGTTGGCATGAATCAATGCTACAACTAGTTTTTATTTTTCCTTTTGGGTCATGCCAGCATATCATGACATACAATATCTTAAAGATGTGCATTGCATTTTCTTGAGCCAGAGATTAAAAACCCGCGTGTTTGATTTGACAGATGGATAAAGTTATTGTTGAAGCCTTTAAGATGGTGAATGTCGATGACACAAACACGGTCAGAGAAGAAGAATTCAAGAAAATTTTAACTGAAATATTGGGGGGTATCATGTTGCAGTTAGAGGGCAATCCCATATCTGTTTCTTCAAATTCAGTCGTACATGAGCCTTTAGGCTCATCTTCTACACTCTTGCAGCCATCTCCTAGTGAAACAGCATAGTTGTCTCAAGTTTATCACCGGTCAAAAAACCAAGTTCAATCATTTTTCTTATTGATGCAAATTATTAGTGGCATAGTCTCTTTTTTAGAGTCACTTTGTATGCTGTGGAATTAATTATGGATCTGAAAATTATAGAATTCAGTGGAAAAAAAGAAATTAAACTCTGAATTATCCTATTATCCTTTGCCGGGCGTGTTTATCACTTCAGTTGTAATGTAGATATATGTTTTGTAGGCCATTGATGGCAACATAAAAAGAGACTTAATATAATAATATAAGACATACAATTTTCAAATCACTGTCTTTGAAAATACAATATACCAGCAGTTGGACGATTATAGAATGAATAAGAACTAAGGAATAGTTGTAAATAAAAATAATACGGATTCTGTTTCGCATGCACCATCTTTTATTGGACTTCTGTTGTTTTTTCATATAACAGTCTCAGGCAAAAAGGTTGTAGAAATTTTGGGATGTGCCGGCAAGAAGATGCCTTAAGTATGCATTCACAAAACATGTATTTAATAATTTTTTTTATGAAAAGCTGGTCATGGATAGGTACGAAAGGATGCAAGGAGTTCTGTTATATATATATATATATGTTTGACTTGGTTTATCACTTGATACCTTAGCCAATAAAAATAGAGTCTGACTTGTGAAAAGGCATATATCCAAAGAAATGGTAAACATGTCAAACAATATTTGAAGAGAAATGTTAGATAGCACGAACGAAATCCGAACTTCATACTTTATTTAAAAAACCAATAAAACAGTGACAAAAAATGAGGTGTGAAAAATGATAGAGTCTAGCTAGGCTGTAATTTTAAAAAATTGAGGTAATTATTTGCAAAGCAAGATTGAAAAATGAGATGGTTGAAGCATGTAGTTGATGAAAGTAAGTGGTAGTGAATTATTGAAATTAATTATGGAATTATTGAAGGCCAGCTGGGTAACGATGTAGCATTACACAGCTGTTGAGGCATAATTGGATAATGGATAGTGTAGTGCGTAAAAATCTATGGTTCCGTCACACTATTTAAGCGGATATGGTTATCAATTAAGATAAATAGACGAATCACAATCCTTTCATATATTAAAAATGTCCTTTCAAACATTCCGCGGCTAATGGACAGAGACAAGAAGCCATGCCTCACAACGAGGGAACTTCAACCTCAATCACTCAGTTAATCTCTTGTATAAATCCAAATGATAGAAATAAATAAAAATTGCAAGTGTAAAAAAACAACAAATTCTCTATCTATCTATCGCATGATCGAAATATAATTTCCCTAGTGTGTGTTTCTGTCTCTGTTAAAAAAGTTCATTTGAAATGAAAAGTGTTTAATTCCCTTTAGTATGTTAGTGTAAGTATTGGTTTGAGGGAGCAGGTTTAGTTGACTTTCTCCCATGATGTGGTTACTAAGGAGGACAGGTAGCATATCCTAGGAAGGAACAAACAATACATAAAGCTGTTTCATGAGAGATGAAAGGTTTCACCAAGTTAGCAAGTTTTGTTGGATTTATTTGTAGTTTGCCCAAAACATATTATTCTGTAGCTTAGCATATATGCATTTTAGTGGAATACATGAAGGGTTCCTATAGTCGAAAGAAGTAGCTGATATTTCCAATGACATCTTGTTTGATATCAGTACTATATAATAGGAAGCAACACATAACGGGTTTCTCTAGATTGATATAAACAACTTATTAAATAAAGGCCCCCAAACCTACCCATTCTCAACGCTAACAAAATGGGGCTCCTTCTTCCTAAGCCGAAGTTGATAATCTTTTTTGCACTCTTCATTTTATCAGGCAATGCACTTCTCTTTATCTTCTGCTTCTCTTCTGTTTTCACTACATGATGCTATGCTCGTGCCTTTCTAACAGCCTTTTCTTCTTCTCTTCATTGTTCCTTTCTTCTCCTTTTTCTCACTTAGCTCTCAATATTCTATGCAGATTGCTTTGACCCCTTGGATCCAACTGGGAATATTTCCGTAACTTTTGACATTTACCAACGTACAGATAATGGATATCTGGTAAGTACATTTACACACTTAAACTGCCAATTGATTTTTGAACCACATACTTGGAACTTCACAGGTATGCTCAACAAAGGGCAGCGAAAATTCCCATGGACCTTGAGAAATATTATACAATGAAAATGAAAACTCCCAATCAACTTGGCCACTGATCCACTTTATACTATAGACTGTATATTTGGTGGTTTGCAAATTGCACTGAATAGAATCATTTGAAGTTTATTCTTCCGACACTAACTAGTTGATTAAGTTCTACCGTTTTGTTGCATACAATATAAAGTAATGAAGCGCACAACTAGAATCTTGTTTTGTTGCTGAAATCAAAACTAGAATCGAGCTTGGAATGTTTTGTGCAGGCAAGGGTGACACTTCAGAACAACCATCAGTATCGGCATGTGGAGAAACCAGGGTGGAAGCTAGGATGGAGATGGGCTAACAATGAAGTGATATGGTCAATGAGTGGTGCCATAGCAACTGACAGAGGAAATTGCTCATCTTACAGCGGCTCTCAGATGCCACATTCCTGCAATAATGACCCCATCATAGTTGATCTCTCTCCAGAAATCTCAAAAAACAGGTCAGAGCATTGTTGCCGTGGTGGCCTCCTCTCTGCCTGGTCTATTGATCCTTTCAATGCATTCTCTTCATTTGAACTTGAAGTACGCAACGTGGGAGATGACCCACTAGGACAACCACCTAACAATCTTACATTGATGGCCCCAGGTCCTGGTTACACTTGTAGCCCCCTTCTTGACACTGATCCCTCAGTGTCCTCAGATTTTGGGGGACTAAGACAAGTTCCTGTTCTCAGTAAGTTACTTTTCTTATGCCATAATATTCTCGTGCAACAAATGGTTTTTCTTTTGTTTTGTTGTCGCACTCAAAGAAAGGATGACATACACAATCATAATCATATTATGCAATGATTAGACTTAGTTTAATTTCCCAGCAGCACATGCACAGTAATTATAAAGTACTCTTAAGTGTGACTTAACAATAATTATCACAAAACTCAACAATCTAGTGTGACAATCTCTGATTTGAATTTAGATGACAGTAAATGATTAGTGTACTTGGCACACATTTAAATTTTGTGCTTCAGGAACTTGGAAGTCAACATGTGCATACTCCAGTTTCTTAGCAAACACATTACCGGTATGCTGTGTTTCCCTCTCATCATTTTACAACCCCATCGTCACATCTTGCCGAAATTGCAGTTGTGGATGCAGAGAAACAGATAAAAGTACTGCGTCTTGCATAAGGTGTATTTCAATTGCTCACAGTTGTGTGCATGCCGTTACCTTCATTCCCTCTCCCTATTCATTAGTGTGCTTATCTAACCAGGCCTGGTTCCTTGTCACGGTCCAATGAGGAGAACACGATTGAAGTTGTTGAATGCACCGACCACATGTGCCCAGTTCGAGTCCATTGGCATTTCAAGAACAACTATATGAACCAATGGAGAGTGAAGCTTACCATTTCTAACTACAATTACAACAAAAACTACTCAAACTGGAACTTGCTGGTCCAACATCCTGGTTTCACTCAAAAAGCATCAACCTACAGTTTCAACAGCAGTAAACTTCCCACCCTCGGAATCCAAGGTACTGTCTTTTTTATTGTACATTTCATTCAACCATAGTAATAGTAATCAAAACTCAAAAGTAGTCTTAAATTTTACAGGACTTGAACTTTAGATTTAACCATTGTTGTGAAAGAAATCTTAAATTTCAGTTACTTGTAAGAATCTATTTAGGATATAAATAACCTACGATGACAAAGTATAGACTATATAATATATTGGATGTGATTAAAAAGCTGTAAAGTGCAGTACTAATTTAGAAAAAAATGTGTGGCAGATGGAGTTTCCCTGTTTTGGGGAATAGATTATTACAACAATGAGCTATTGCATTCTGACAAGTCTCAAATGGGTGTTGTGACAACAGAAATACTATTGGACAAAGATCCAAATTCTTTCACAGTAAGTAATGGATGGGCATTTCCTAGAAGAATATATTTCAATGGCGACAACTGCGAAATGCCTTTACCTGACACGTTTCCTATGTTGCCAAATCGTAGCTCCACTTTAACACCTACTTATTCTAGTTTTACTCTCTTATTTATCCTTTTGTTTCTTCCCCTACTACTCCTTTGGCTTTGAACATACCTCATTTTTTTTAAGAATGCTTTGTGTTTTCTTAACATACATTTATATCACATTGAAAATTGTAATTCTATGGGGTTGGAAATTTGAAGAGCTCCCTTACCATGTCCAATACATGCGAATTCATTGTCAAATTAATAATTTATTCTCAAGAAATGTATGTTCTGTCACACTTTCTAATCCATCCTTCAAAAAAATATATTTCACAAATGGTATGCATGTAAATGAAATTGATATTACTTTTGCATTATCTTAGTTAGATGAGATACGGTATCTATAATATTATATATAACGTATAAGAATTTAGAGTTTAAGAAAATTAAATACTATATGAGTTTTACTAATTCATAATCTAAATTACATAAATTAAAATATCAACGTGATGATACTTTTGCACCAATGTAAAATGTAAAGTACAAGAAACTATTCTAACACAAGGAAGTGATGTTAAATTACTATAATAGTACTTTTATGATTGAATTGTTTATCTTTGTTAAAACATGTTGAATAGAAAACTTACCAATTGAGCATGATAAATTACCATAATTAAGAATGTATATAATTACAATTTACAACTTAACTCTTTAACTTGAGTAGTCAAAGAATTAAGCTTCCCATTTGATTCAGCAAGTTCAGTCTTCAATTTTTCAAATTTAGTAGAAGAAATATCACTTATGCTCTTTTTTTTATCATCTTGCCGATTAATAAAGCACAACTCGTAAGTTCAACAATCGAATCAACCAAGGATGGAATATCAGATGTTTTAAGCATATTGTACGAAGTTCCATCAAGGTTAGTCTGAATAAACTCTAAAAATTGAGTTATGGCAGCAAAAATAGAGTCTGGAAGTGGTTGAGAAGAACTTCCAATAGCATGACGATGACACTTAGAGGATGAATGTGATCTTCTAGTACTTCGATCTCTCTTCCTGTTCTTCTTTGAAGGCCCAACAACATTTTCGTTATTGTCGGGTTCAATGACAGCCTCGACCCAAGAAATTGGTTCGACAACTTCTACTTCTACCTCATGATTAACCTCCTTCAAGCTGAGGAGTTAAACCCCCCGCTTTGTTCACAATCTTTGAAAAGTAAGATCGTGCTTTCGGATTAGTTGCCGCCATCAAACCTGAAAGTCAATAAAACATTTAGCAAAGTTAAAAATCTCTTGTTATAAAGAAAGTTTTTGAAAAAATACATACCAAAGAAATCTTTTCTGGACCTTTTCAAAGTGTATAACCGTAATAGAGCACGAGTAGGAATCTTGTGGGATAAGTGACCGAGTACTTCAAGAACATGACGATCTTCAGCATCCATTGAATGGTATGACCATGAATTAAATTTTAAGGGCTTACTAGTCCAGTAGAAAGGAAAATTTGGAACATCACCATCAAAGCAATATCTTCTTCCACTGTCCTCGATTAGGATTTTGAAAAAACCTCATTTGAAATTCTTGTATGAGGAAGTAAATTGTTTAAGAAAACAAATTTTTGATTTACTAATCAAAGACAACTAACCTCGTCGCTTACCAGGTCGAGAACTATAATAATACATGAAAGCTTTTGGACTAGGAGATAATGAAAGAAATTTACATAAGATGCTAAAAGCTTGCATAGAAGCCCAACCATTAGGATGAAGTTGGGTAGGGGCAACGTTTAGATATTTAAGTACACCCATTTGAAACTCATTTAAAGGAAACCTAACATGAAGGTCAGTAGAAAAACATTCATAAAAATAGAAAAATTCACAACTATCATTTTCACGGCCATGATAAACATTGTCGACGGCCCGACATGCCGAAAAAAAATTATTTCTTCAACCGCATTTGGAGAATAAATGTAAATCTTGGAAAGAAAATCGCTAAGAGCGGAAGAAGAACGATACCGAGAGAAAAATTCTCGGACTTTAGGATTAACCCAATTATAACCGAGACGAAGACTTATCCTTTCTATAGCTCTTTCGGTTCCTTCAATTTCAACATCTATGGCTGCTTCATTTGAGTCTTTCATACATGAAAGCGTAGCAGATGACGATACTGAATCCACGTTCTGATTAACCTCCATCACTCTCCCAATAGATTCATTACCCGCGCTCGAAAAAGCCGTAAATTCGTCAGAAACGAAAACAGAGTTGGAGAGAGACATTATACCTTTGATGGAATTTAGTAAATCTTTCTGAATTGAGAAAACAAGAAAGTGTGAGTGTGAACAAATGAAGTTAGGTATTTATAACATTAGTAAAACCTTTCATACGAAAGGTCACGACATCGTAACTGTTAAATTATATTGCATCCAACGATCAGATGTTCCTAACCCATCAAGTCAATCGGTGCGTTCAAGAAAAAGCACATGAAACGAGACATTTAATACAAAATTGAAATGATTTGAAAAAATATTTTTACTGATAAGCTTTAAATGCCTTCTTTCTTTTCGTAATAGGCATAATGTCTTTTTACAAAAATCCTCATGCCTGGGGGCTAGTGTACTACTAGTCCGAAAGATCAAGCCGAAAGGTTAGGCCAAAAGATCAAGCCGAAAGGTTAAAGTGTAAAAAATATAAATAAATAAAATTATAATTGGTTACTGTAGCAAAGCCCATAATAACATGACACAAATTAACATGTGTGTGTTTAAAAAATATTAGGTAAAAAAAGAAAAGCGCAAATAAGTTTTGGGCCCAATAAGAGAACACTATAAATAGGTCATCAATCTAAGAGGTATGCAGAGTGAATTTATCTGATAATTATATAAAACTAATTCTGACTTTGACATTGGAGCGCCTTACAAGTATACACACCCAACCATGATAGGAGAACGAAAAGAGAAACCAAGAGATCCAATTGATCCAACCCAACCAAGTGAGCTTGTTAGACAAATAAGTCCAACATGAAGGAGTGAATCGAAGGCCCAACCCGAGAGTAGAGACTGAGAAGCTCAGAAAATTCGAGAAATAAACATATTTTGCTGAAAGAAGAATAGTTTCTAGGCAACACTTTTTAATGTTTAAATTTTTATTTGTTTGTTTAAGTATTCTATAGTTTAATCATGTAGTTAATAGATAAAAGAATCACATTTTCTTTGAAAAAAATAAAATAACAAAGCAATTAAATTAAAGTAAAAAAAATAATTTAACACTCAATTTTAATTAATACTCAACTTAAAATATTTTAATTTAGAATACCATTAAAAATTATTTATATAAGCATCAATGAGTCCATATCTATCATTTTCAGAGCCATATTAAAAGGAAGAATTTATTGTTGGAATGAAAGTGTAATAGCCAAAGAAAAGTGATAAAAGGAATAAGAATCTGCAGCCAAACAATCAGAGGAAGAAGGCATGGCCGGAAAACCCGAAACTCAGATCCGACCCATATCAAACATCGTCATCGTCGTTGGTAACTTACGCGCCGCCACTGTATGTTATGTTTTGTTGTGTTTTTGTTTGATGGTTTTAATTTTAATGAATAACAGCTATGGAGATGGAAGCACTTCCCATCGTCAACAGATTCCGGCTCACTCGCCAGCCTCACTCTTCGTTCGTATATCTCTCTTTCTCTCTCTCCGTTTACACTTCTAAAAACTAATATTAATTATATAATAATTACTTGTTAAAATATTATTAGTTTACTTTACTCATAATATATATATATATATATATATATATATATATATATATATATATATATATATATATATATATATATATATATATATATATATATATATATAAATATTTTTTT
>Ga0123342_1008957_pt1 | contig 12260 bp, 4 predicted proteins | sample Turbeawhitnodule_FD_89960 | JGI IMG/M metagenome (GOLD analysis project Ga0123342, IMG submission 89960) | Root nodule microbial communities of legume samples collected from Mexico - Turtle bean Mexico white nodule | ecosystem: Host-associated > Plants > Roots > Nodule | place: Mexico: Nepantla... | reverse complement strand
CTTTCTCACAAAACCTCTTACAAAAATTAATAGAAACAAAAAAATATATATAAAGAAAAAAATCCATATATATATATATATATATATATATATATATATATATATATATATATATACATGTATAATAATAAAAATGATTAAATACAAATTAATTTTAGAATTAAAAATAATTAATTATTTTATTAAATAAATTAGATATTATTTTAAAAATTATTGATATTTAAAATAATTTTTATTATTAATAAAAAATTAAATTAATTTTAAATTGATAAATAGTATTTAATTTATTTAATATAATTTTTTAAAATTAATTTTTATTTAATAAATTTTTATACTTATTAATATATATATATATATATATATAAAGGGGATTTTCATTATAATCGTTTTTTGGTGTGCATAATTTTTGTCTGATTCTATCATTATTTAATATATCTCATTTTATTAATACAATAGAGTATTTTATCATTTCATATGAATTACTTAAAAAATAAAATTATTTTTTAAATTAATATTAATGTACAGTTTTAAATGACTCATCACTCTTCTCTTAATACGTTATTTTAAGGCAACAACATGAAGAAAGAAAGAGCATACTCTCACAAATTTCCACACTAAATTTCACATATCAAATAATCTCTATTTTCAATCACTTTCTACACTCCATTTTTTGCTTCTCAATTTTGATTCATTTAAAATTATTTTTGTATGTATGTTAAATTTCTATCATCGTGAAAGTTGAGTAAAAGAGGAAAATGCAGATACACGGGCGCGCGCTTGTGTTTCCGCTAGTATATATAAAGGGGATTCCCCATTATAAGCGTTTATCGGTGCACACAAATTTTGTCTGATTCTACCCTTATTTAATATATCTCATTTTATTAGTACAATGAAATATTTTGACATTTCATATGAATTACTTAAAAAGTAAAACTATTTTTTAATTTAATATTAATTAATGTACATTTTTTATAGGCAAACTGACCTCACTCTTTTCTTAATTCCTTATTTTAAGGCAACAACAGAAAGAATGAGAGAGTATACTCTCACTTTCTACACCAAATCTTACATATCAAATAAAATAACATTCATTTCTAATCACTCTTCACTCCATTTCAAGCAACTATATTCTTTGGTAAAATCATTATTCTTTTGTATCTACCATCAAGTCAATCATAACTTTAACATGAACATCATCACACTCTGATCTCAAAATTATCAATGAAAGAAGGAAACAAATTTGAAGAAGAAGAGAGACTTAAACTAAAGAAAAAAAAAATTGTTTAATCAATTTATCATTTTTCTTTTACATGTTATTTTTTGTTTTTCATTTTCGACTCATCCAAAATATTTATATATATATATATATATATGTTAAATTTCTATCATCGTGAAAGCTTAGTAAAAGAGGAAAATGCGATACACAGACATTGTTAATATATATTATTTTCTTATAAAAGAGAGAGCATTTAATTTTCAAATAAATGGCAGTTACTTTTGACAAATTAATATTTTAGTTTAATAACTTTCAATTCAGAACTGAAATTCCATAAAAAAAATACATATTTTCTCTTATAAAAGATTTCGTAAAAGCACATAAAAAATAATAAATAAAAAGGAAACAAATTTAGGGGAAACTGGATTACAACCAAGGATACAAGATACAACGAATAGCAAAAACGAGTATGTATCTAATCCAATCCAAATTTAAATATTTGATACATTTAAGGAAATTTATATTTTTTTAAAAATAAATTAAATTTTTATTAATTTAAATTCAAATATTTGAATGTTTATATATTTAAATCTAAATATTTAGATTAAATCTTAAATATATATTCATATATATATATAACAATTTATCTATTAAATTTTAAATAGAACAAAGAATATAAATACCATTTTATAAAAATATAAAAACAGTGTTATCTATTAAAAATATTTAATTAAAAATAGTGAAAAATGTGATTGTGCTTTTGTTTTAAATAAATATTCATTTTAAAAATTAAAAATGTATGTAATAAGAAAGACAATTCAATTTTCCTCTTTAAACAAATAATTTCATGAGAATTTCCTGAGTAAGTTGACTGATTGTTGGTGATCAAGAGAGAAGAAGACCTCTAACTATAAACTAAACCACCTCGAAAAAGTGTAAATGGTGTTTGTGTAAGAGGTGCGTCAAAAGCTTCTTCCTCAAACACTGTCTTCAATTTCCGACCAACGTGTTTCTCTAACTCTCGAATTTCTTGAAGCATTGGCTTTGACCTATGAAACTCGATCACTTTTGTTAAATGGCGTGTCACACTTGTAGAATATGTATTCGTAAAGTATTCAATTCAAAAAGTATTTGTTAGATTTCTGACAATTCTAATACGATTCTAACACAATTTTAAAAAGAAAAAATACATTAAATTTTTCAAAATTCAAATTTTATTGTATAAATTGTTATTATGATTATAAAAATAAGAAACAAATCTTTGTGAACCAGTCATGAAAAATATTTTTCTGTTCCAAAAAATAATATGGAATATATTTGTGTATATAAATCTTTATTGTCAATTTATATAATTCATAATTATATAATATATAGATTGTGTCTCCGTATTCTACATTTTAGAGATTTTACGTATCCGTATTTATATCTCGTATTAATGTCTGTGCTACATAGACATCGAGAGAGATATTCCAAAAGAGTTTCGATATCAGCGGCTTCTACTCCAACTTCTTTGGAAGGTTCCTCAACGTCAACGACATCAAAAGGGGACGAATCTCTTGCACTATTTCTGTCAAGCCCCCAATTGGAGTAACCCCTTTTTCTCTTCTTCATTTATTCTTTCTGGTTATGCTCTGTTTGCTGCTACCTCACAAATTGGGAAGAAAAAGACTTGTGCTTTTAAACTGTTAATTATTCAATCGAGGTTCTGCATAAACTGTCTTATATTGTTGATCAATTGTAACATTGTTTTTTTGTTTGACCTGACGGCTGAGAAAATTGGGACTGGAAGGTATCAAGATTAGGTTTTTCGATGTTTTGTGAGATGGGTGTTTAGAAATTACTCATGTGCAAAATAACTATTTTTGGACAAATGATTTCAAAATTTCAAGTAATTCAAATGCATGATATTATTTTTTGGATAATCATGTTATTGTTATTAATGCATGGTATTACCCATTAGGGTTTAGGATTTTTGATACAACAATTCAAATCTTTTCCTTCCAAATTTTCCACAGATAAAATAATTTAATTTTTATTGTGTGCAAATTTCATTTTACTTGAATAAAATCCGCGATAAATTTTCATCAGTTTAAGTTCATTTCATAATTGAATTTTCTCACATAATTCTCTACTAAATTTACTATTGTGATATTGTGGATATTCTATTCATGCTAGTTAAAATCGTATGAATCATATGATTCGAATCAAAATGACTTTGTCTATTCAAATTAGAAGATGAATCATTTTAGGTAGGATTTGAATTGTTACATGAATAGAGTGAATTGTGAGATTCACGATTCTGTTTCGTTATTTCCAATTCAATTAATTTTTGGAAAAATCTTAAAAAGAAGAAAAAAAAAATAATTAAAGTCAAGAACGACAATGGAGAAGAGAATAGATCGATAGAAAATAAATATGGGATAACATATTATGGGTGGTCCGATAAGGGCCCGATAACGGGTGGTCTGATAAGCCCAACAACACTCACTAGGATAGGCTCGAAAATGGCTCTGATGCCATATTACGAAGTGGACTTTAAGCCTAACTCAACCCCATAAAACCGGCTCATGAGGTTGAGGTTTGCACCCACCTATATACAATGAAATGTTCTAATCTCTAGTCGATGTGAGATCTCCAATAAAGAAGAGAAGTGAGGAACAAAGAAAAAAAAATTCAGTTACTGGAGAAGAGGAAGTTCACCATAGAAAAAGGGTCACGAACGAGACAAAGATCTTTGGAAGAAGAAAAAATTCTTTAATAAAGTTTATTTGTTACAAGAAGGAAGCACAATTTTAAATTTTATAATATATAAAGAAAAATTGAACCGCACTTAATCTATAAAGCTATGAAGCTTGGACAATCCTCTTAAATGACGTGTCGGTGTTTGATACATCGGACATCAACAGTCGTATGACACCTGTAGGACATGTATCCGTGAAATGTCCAATTCAAAAAGTATTTGTTATATTTCTGACAACTCTAGTACGATTGTAACACAATTTTAAAAAGGAAAAATACATTAATTTTCTCAAAATTCAAACTTTATTGTATAAATTGTTATTATGATTATAAAAATAAGAAACAAATCCTTGTGAACCAGTCATGAAAAATATCTTTCTGCTCCAAAAAATAATCTGGAACATACTTGTATAAATCTTTATTGTTAATTTATATAATTTATAATTGTATAATATATAGATCCGTGTCCTACATTTTATAAATTTTATGTATCTCCGTATCCGTGTTGTATCAGTTTCAGTGTTTGTGCTACGTAGCTAGAAAGTTAAACCATTTTTAAAAAAAGCTGAACTGCCTTTTAAAAGAGCTTAACCACCTTTTAAAAAAACTAAATCACTCTTAAATTTTTTTTATAGGATTATTTATTTTCGAAAAACTAATTTTATTTTTTATATAAAAAACTATTTAAGTTTCTATTTATTTTATTTTATTTTAAAAAAATTATTTTAAAATAAAATTTGTTTATATTATTTTAAAATCAATTTTCACTACAAGAAAATAATTAAATAGAAGACAATTTTAGAGACAAAAAAAATTTATTGTTAGATAAACTAAATTAAATACCATTTTAGAGATTACAAAAATTATTGATTTATAAATTAGTTTTTATTATTGATAAATAGCTTCTAAATTGATATTTAATTAGCTACCAAGGATTTTGCTACCAAATTTAGAATTTAAATAATTGGTAGTTAAAACCTTGGTAGCTAATTAGATACCAATTTAGAAACTATTTATTAATAATAAAAATTAATTTAGAAACCAATAATTTTTTAGTCTCTACAATAGTATCTAATTTAATCGATATATCACCTAACTATTTTTAGTCTCTAAAATTGATTTTTATTTAATGATTTTATACTAGTGTTTATTAGTGTTATTTATTTTTATTTATTTCAAAATATATCATATTTTATTTATTATGTATTTTATCATTTATAATAAAAATTGACTTACAATTAAAAAAATTAAAAAAAAATTCTCAATTCGAATCTTGATTTATAATCATGATTTTGTTTAGTAGGTTAGAAAGGTAGGGAAAAGACTCTTCTCATGGCAGGAAAATTGCAGAGTACTGGTTTGGTATATTTACATGCATATGATTCACTTCAAATTTTAATTTTCAAAGTGCACATGTATTTTGTATACTTGCATTCTTCGGTTTCTGATCTTTGTCCGCTAAACAGTAATTATGTGTAGCATTTTTTGAATGAGAAAGAAAAGATGCACATACGTGACATGCATATAGGGAGTCGAACACATATGGTAGACAATTGCCACGTGTTACATCTCCTATTTTTAAGTAAATATGTTTTTTATAATATTTTGAGAAAATTCTAGTGACGATCTACCTATGAGGTTCAAACACTCCTATTAAATAACGTGTCCGTGTCAGATACATGTATTCGATATCGACATTTATATAACACTCATAAAACACGTATAAGTGAAGTGTGTAATTTAAAAAATATTTGTTAGATTTATAACAATTCTAGTACGATTTTAATATAATTTTAAAAAGAAGAATTATATTAATTTTTTAAAAATTCAAATTTATTATATAAATTTTTAGTATGATTATAAAAATAAGGAACAAATCATTTTCAACCAGCCATGAAAAACATGTTTCGGCTAAAAAAAATTGAAAATACTTGTACACATAAATCTTTATCGTCAATTTATATAATTCATAAATATATAATATATAGATCCGTGCCTCATATCTCCGTGTTTTACATTTTAGAGAGATTATACCTATTTTCGTGTGTCGTATCAATATCTGTATCAGTTTCTGTATTAGATAGGTGAAGACACATAAAAAAAAATATTATTTGTGTTCCCTTCAATTATATATATATATATATATATATATTTAAAAATAAAGTAAAAGATAAATATAAACTACTGCGAAACTGAGTAAAGTGATCAAGAGTGATGAAGACCCTTTGAACAGAACAAGAACTAAAAACTAAACCACTTCAAAAAAAGGTAAAGAGGTGTTTGTGTAAGAGTCCCTAATGGCGTCAAAAGCTTCTTCCTCTGCTTCTGAAACCCAAACACTGTCTTCAATTCCCGACAAACATGTTTCTCTAACTCTCGATTATCTTAAAACATTGGGCATGGACAGAGCCATTCCACGGAGTTTCGATACCAGCGGCTTCTACTCCAACTTCTTTGGAAGCTTCCTCAAAGTCAACGACATCAAAAGGGGACGAATCTCTTGCACTATTTCTGTCAAGCTTCCAATTGCAGTAACCCCTTTTTATCTTCTTCATCTATTCTTTCTGGTTATGCTCTGTTTGCTGCTACCTCACAAATTGGGAAGAAAAAGGCTTGTGTTTGTAAACTGTTAATTATTCAATTCGAGGTTCTGCATAATATGCATTATATTGTTGAATTGTAACATTGTTTTTGTGTTTGACCTGACGACTGAGAAAATTGGGACGGAAGGTCTCAAAATTAGGTTTTTCGATGTTTTGTTAAATGATTAGAAATTACTCATTTGCAAAATAACTATTTTAGGACAAATGATTTCAAAATTTCAAGTAATTCAAATGCATGATATTATTTTTGGATAATCATGTTATTGTTATTAATGCAGAGTATTACCCACTATGTTCATGACTAATCTAATCTTGGTCAGATTTCTAGTCACCTTCCGTGACTTTTCCTCCCAACCAAATGCACTGAGAATATAAGGACTACAAGTTTGATGATTTAGCCAGACTTTCATTTTTAATATATGTTGTTTTGATACAGCAATTCAAATCTTTTGCTTCCAAATTTTCCTTAGATAAAATAATTTAATTTTCATTGTGTGCAAATTTCATTTTACTTATGATTTTGAAATTCCTTTATTTTACTTGAATAAAATCCCGTATAAATTTTCATCGGGTTATTTTGATGTATGATATTTTAAGTTCATTTCAAAATTGAATTTTCTCACTTAATTCACTATTATGATACTCTGATACTCTGTTTAGTAGCTTAGAAAGGTAGGGAAAAGACTGTTCTTATGACAGGAAAATTGCAGAGTATATAGGTTTGGAATATTTACATGCATTTGATTCACTGAATTTTTCAATTTTATTTTTGTTGACCAATAAATTCTTCATACGACTTAGATACATGAACTACGACTACAACTACAGCTCTTATCCTTTTCCTTTGTATCCTTAAAGCTATAGCAAATTGAAAGCAAATATCTAAAGTCAAACCTTGTTTTGAACACGACTAATGATACCTTTTATGACATTCTAACATTCATAAGACAGCATATATTTATACAGGGGTAAGGGAAGACATGTAAATATAGACTTCTATCTTTTTCTATCTCTTTCTGAGGTCTATATTTTAAAGTTATCTTAAGGAGGAGCATTAAAAATGTTATATGAATGTAGATGGATATTTTTATTTTCTTTATTTGACTTGCAGAATTTTTATGGAACACTGCATGGAGGATCTGTTGCCTCTTTTGTTGAGTCGCTGTCTATTGCTTGTGCTAGAACTGTTGTTGCTGAGGACAAGGAACTTTTTCTTGGGGAAATTGATGTTTCTTACCTCTCTGCAGCTCCAATAAATGTGAGTTCTGTCTAATGAATTTCTAATTTTGATTCTCTAAATTATCTTATGGGCATCTGGATTTCCTGATTCTGCAAATCAGTGAATGATAAATGAGCCTTCTGGATTTCAACCCTTTTAGAAAGAGTTATCAATTCGTGCTGGCCGAGGAAGTTCGATGATTTAGCCTAACTTGCATTTGAAACATAAAATTAGGACTTCAAAAACTGTTTCACCTTAACATTAAGCAAGAAGATCTTTGAACTTAGGATTTGGGATTCTTAGCATTAAGTGTTGCCTTGCCAAGTAGTTAGCATCATTCAACTGCATTAGCACCCTTACTAAGCATCCACCGAGTACTTAATTTGCATTCAATTTGATAACTGTGGATTATATAGGCCTCTTTGGACAAACTTTTCAGAAGTACTTCTAGGAGAAAAAAATAAGAAGAAAAAATGAAATGAACTTCTTAATAAGCTAAAACAAGCTTATGATATGAGCTAATTTTACTTTATAGAGAAACTTGTTTCATTTTTTCTTTTTATTTTTCTCTCCTAGATGTATTAAGGGAGAAGTATTTTCGAAATAACTCCATAATATTAAATCATTCACATGTCTTCTTCTAGTTGCTTAAGTTTCTAGGATATTTGGTTTGTGGCATGGTATCATAGTCTCTATGACTAAGGATGTGTTTGGATTATTATTTCATTCTACTGAACCCATGTTGATCTCAATCCATCAGTTACATTACTTTTCCATTGTAGAAATGTCTGAAATTTTAATAACCTCGTTCTAATGGGTTTCTAAACACACACAGAGTAGTCTAAAGTTTGAACTTTGCAGCCTCCATTCTTCAAGCAATAGTTCAATTTCAGCTCAAGGTGGGTGAGCCTACTCATAATCTATGATTATATCAACTTAAGATGCTCATGAGTCTTCTTCACCTATAACAACTTAAGTTTTGGAGAACTTGGTTAGGGTCTCACCAATAATGTTGGAACTTGTTCATGTTCCTCAACATGGTTAAATACTCCAATAAATGAGTGTTTCTCCGTTGTTTGTGCAGGAAGAAGTTGTAGCTGAAGCTCGTGTGGTGAAGAGTGGAAGAAATGTGACTATGATTGCACTAGAGTTTAAGCTGAAGAAGACTGGGACTTTGACATATATTGCTCATACCACCTTCTATAACATCCCAGTTGCCAAGTTATGAACACATTGCTCTTTTGGATTCATGACATTTACATTCCAGAAAGTGTGGTCTCCTTTGTTAATCATGATGATGGCTGTATCCTTTTTGTTGAATTTAGATGTCAAAATGTACTAATTCAAATCCATGGAAAAATGAGTTGAGTTGGAGTTATTATGAGATTGAATTGAAAATCTCATCTAAACTCAACCAAAACAGGTTGATGTAAAGTTGGATTAGTCCTTCCTAAATAAAAGAAGTTATTACAATGATGTTTTTTTTAATAAACTTAAACTATTTTTTTAGATTTTTTTTTTATCAGCAAAGAATAAATATAATTAAAATTGAACATTTCAGGGATGTCCAAACCCGTATACATCAGATAGGTGCTCCTAATTTAGATAAAATTTGGTTTCAACCTTCACATTCAGGGCACCCAAAAATCTACTGAAAGAAAGGATAAATTTAATCTAAAGAGCTACTATGAGCAAAAGTGCACTTTCCACCACAGTACTATTTAACTAAACAAGTGACCACAAATGGATGGAGGTACCGCAGGTCACCAAAAGCAGTTCCAAGATTCCAAAAGCAGAATGTGTTGATATTGTGGCAGTAACATACCAACCCATAATTTGAACATCCAATCTTCACCTTTAGGCATCTGAAATATATTCTCATTTAGGTATGATAGGCACTTCATCTATGATGAGTTATCATTATGCAATCTTCACCTTTTCTAGAAATGCTCCTTAAAAGTAGTTATCATTATGATGAGTTAAATAGATATAATATGAAATAACAGTAAGAAAAAAAAATAATAGTTCAGAGAATATTTTGTCTAGCAAAAGAGTGCTTAACCAAAAAATGCATGATAACAATTAACAAAAGAATATAAACCCTACATGTCAATTAAATTAGCTTTTTAGCCCTTTGGGTTGGGAAGGTTACATATATGGATTGACTCTGTGAGCCATTTTGATATCTTAATCACATGTTGATTGTGAAAATATTTTTTTATCTTTCATATATACTTAATAGTTCAATTCAGAAACTTATGAACTTGATCTACTTAATTTAATTTAGACTAAAATCTTTTTAATCTGAGCTAACTTAAATTAAATCTATTTTTGATAATTATAGTTGATAGACAATTTCATGCAACATGCATTGTTTTCATGACATAGAAATATCTTAGAGTTTTTTTTTTTCTATCTCTTCCCTTTATTTAATGTTTGAATCTACTCTTGCAAGGTTTTCATTTTCCATGTGTTTCTAGTTTTTTATTCAAATATTTTGGATTGATTGTCAAATGTTCTTTTTTTTCTACATGTATAATACATTAAAGTTTTATGATCTTAATATTTATATATTAATCTTTACATCAATAATAATTAATAAATAAAAATCAATTTTAAAGATAAAAATAATTAGTTATTATATTGATTAAATTAAATAATTAAAAAAATTATTCATATTTAAAGTAATTTAATTTTTATTATTAATAAAATTTATAAACTAATTTTTAAATTAGTATAAGATGTTTCGATGGAATACCTGTTTTAATTACTGTGGGAAAACCAGGAGTTTAGAGTTACTCATATTTTTCGCGAAGGAAATATGTGTGCTGATAAATTGGCTAATTTAGAATTTATTCATAGAGAATCATTTCATTGGTATAATCTACCTATATATCATTTTTTTTGTTAACATATGGTCTAGTCCTACCATATTTTTGTATTTTTCTTTCTTTTTCTTTTTTTTAATAAGGTGTCAGCCTAACTGGAATAAGTTGCATAATGATGCCTAACATGGTTTTTTTTTTAAAAGATAAAAAAAAATTAATTATTATATTGACTAAATTAAATATTTAAAAAAAAAAATCGTATTTAAAGTAATTTTTATTATTAATAAAATTTATAAACTATTTTTTAAATTAGTATAAATATTTATTTATTTCCTTTTGTAATTTAATCACAGCCAAAATATTAAATACACATTAAGTACGAGAAGAATACCCTGCGATTTAGTTAATAAATGTATCAATGTCATTGTTTTCTGAAACAATTATTGTCATTATTATAATCTTCTATAGTTTATAAAATATATCATGAAATTATTTTTAATTTATTGATGTGAGATGTAATTTACACTTCAATAAATATTAATGTTATAAATATTATTTTATAATTATTGAGAAAATTTCTCAAAACCAAACAAGTACACTTTTTCTTCCAACCTAAAGCGAACCTAATATACTACATAAATAAATATTTAATCTCAATTTAAAATTATTCAGTACAATAAGTTTTAATAAGATGAATGTAAGAATAAAAAGAAAATAAAACTGAAAATAAATATGAACTTCAACAAATTAAAATCAATATTAATTATAATAAAAATACCACTTAAATTATGTTGATTCATTTAAATGTCTAATCATATTTTACCAAAATTGTATTAATTTATATAAAATCTATAAAAAAATTATCAAATAAAAATTAAGTTTAAAAAAGTAATAAATTATTATATTAACTAAGTTAAATATTATTTTTAAAATTAAAAAAATTATTGATATTTAAAATAGTTTATAAATTTATGAATAATTTTTAAATTGATATTCAATTAATTATCAAAATTTTAGTTATTAATTAATTTAAATTCTAAAATTAATAACTAAATTTTTTCTAGTTAATTAGATATAATTAATTAATTAATTATTAATTTGAAAATGATCTTAAATAATAAAAATAATTTTAATTTATGAAATAATATTTAATTTTATTAATGATAATTAGCTTTTTGTTTTTCAAATTAATTTTTATTTAATTATTTCCATACCTAATTTGAACAGGGTAAATTCCCTATCTAGCACCATTTAGACTTTTATTTCCCTAACTAGCACTTTTTTATTTTTATTTTTCTATCTAGCACCCTTTTGTTTTTATTTCCCTATCTAGCACCCTTTTATTTTTTATTTCCCTATCTAGCACCATTTCAAAAATAAATAATAATTTATTTATTTTTTGATAATTTTAATTTTAAATGCAATAAAAAATAAATATTTTTAATGTTTAAAATAGTTAGAAATATAATTAATGAATAAAGAAATGAGTTTTTATAAAATAAAATAAATTAAATTAAAAAATTTAGTTTAAAATTTTTTTTAAGAATGAAGAAAATAAAAAATTAAACCCTACAACAACATAAAAGTTGAATCTATAAACATAAATTACTATTTATTTTTATTATTATTGATGATGTAATCATGTTAATTTCAAG
>Ga0123342_1008956_pt1 | contig 12263 bp, 7 predicted proteins | sample Turbeawhitnodule_FD_89960 | JGI IMG/M metagenome (GOLD analysis project Ga0123342, IMG submission 89960) | Root nodule microbial communities of legume samples collected from Mexico - Turtle bean Mexico white nodule | ecosystem: Host-associated > Plants > Roots > Nodule | place: Mexico: Nepantla... | reverse complement strand
GTCTCGCCGGCCGCCTTCATAATCTGCACCACCTTCATCTTCGGCGATGTGCTTGCTCCGGCGATCTCTAATCACTTGGTCGCCTGAGTTTACATCTGGCGACTTCATCTTCAACTGGGTGACTGCCGGTTCTGGTGTACTGGAGATCGGAGCACGCCAACTTAGTAACTGGCGACTACGCGAGCCCCCCGACTTCCTTCCCTTCTGCCAACCTGGCGTCCTCTCAACACGCCTATACAATAGCTAGATGCCACGTCATCACTTCCGACTACCAGGGCGGTACATTATGTAACATTCAACATGAAAAAATAATTATTGATTATTATTCAATTAAAATTTTCAAAATTCATGAAATATTTGCCTAATTAATTATCTCTTATTTAAAATCTTTTAAAACTTATATAAAAGGTGTATAATAAACAACATTAAAGTGAGTAATTAGCTTTCAATTAATATTAAATATGATTAAATGAAATTAATGACTTTTGTAATATTAAAATTAAAATTAATCGTAAAACGTTAAAGTCTTTTATAACTAACAAAACCCGATTAAATGCAAAACATTTAAAATGGCTTACATAACTCTCACTACAAGAAAAATCATTAAATAGAAAAAGTTTAGAGAATGCAAAACATTTAAAATAACTTATATAACAATCTGTATAATAAAATCATTAAATATAAACTAATTTTAGATAATAAAGAAAAAATGGTTAGTTAGTTAGTTAGTTACTATATTGACTAAATTAGACACTGAAAAATTATCGGTATCTAAAATAGTTTATATTATGAATAAATAGTTTCTACAATGATATATAATTAACTGCCAAGTTTTGAGCTACTAACTACTTTATATTCTAAAGTTGATATCTAAAACTTGGTAGCTAATTAGATATCAATTTAAAAATATTTATTAATAATAAAAATTACACTAGATACCAATAATTGTTTTAGTCTCTATCTAATTTAGTCAATATAGTAACTAACTATTTTTCATCTTTAAAACTAGTTTCTATATTGACTAAATTATATATTATTTTATAGATTCAAACATTATTGGTATCTAAATTAGTTTATATTATTAATAAAATTTTATAAACTAATTTATAAATTTATATCTAATTAGCTATCAAGGTTTTAACTACCAACTTTAGAATGTAATAGTTAAAACTTTGACAGTTAATTAGATACCAATTTAGAAACTAGTTTATAATTTTTTACTAATAATAACTACTTTAGATACCAATAAAATTTTAGTCTATAAAATAGTATAAAATTTAGTCAATACAATGATTAATTATTTTTTGTTTCTAAAAGTAGTTTCTATTTAATAATTTTCTAGTAAGAATTTATAAACTTTTATATGTGTATAAATTTTCTAATAAGAATAAATACTTTAAATTTTTATGTAACATTCAACTTGAAAAAATAATTATTGACAATTATTCAATTAAAATTTTCAAAATTCATAAAATATTTGGTTAATTAATTATCTCTTATTTAAAATCATTTTAAACTTATATAAAAAGGTGTATAATAAACAACATTAATGTGAGTATTTAATTTTCTATAAATATTAAATACAATTAAATGAAATTAATGACTTTTGTAAAATTGAAATTAAAATTAATCATAAAGCGTTAATGTCTTTTATAACTATCAAAACCGAGTTAAATGCAAAATATTTACACTACAAAAAAATCATCGAATAGACACCAATTTTAAAGCAAAAAATAATTATTTGTTATAGTGACTAAATTAGATACCATTTTAGAGACTAAAAAAATTTTTGTTTCTAAATTAGTTTCTATTATTGTTAAATGGTTTCTAAAGTGGTATCTAATTAGCAACCAAGGTTTTTGCTACCAAATTTAAAATCTAAATAATTGGTATAGCTAATTAGATACCAATTTAGAAACTATTTAACAATAATAGAAACTAATTTAGAAACCAGTTTTTTTTAGTTTTTAAAATAGTCTCTAATTTAGTCACTATACAAACAAACGGATTATTTTTTGTTTCTAAAAATAATTTTTATTTCATGATTTTCTTGTAGTGTTATAATGGTTTATATAATTCTCACTACAAGAAAATCTTTAAATAAAAACTAAGTTTAGAGAATACAAAACATTTAAAATAACTTATATAACTCCAAGTACAAGAAAAACATTAAATAGAAATTAAGTTTAGAGAAAAAAAAGTTATATTGACTAAATTAAGATACTAAATATTTATTGGTATATAAAATAGTTTATATTATTAATAAATAGTTTCTAAAATGATATATAATTAGGTTTTCAAATCTCTTAACTGCTCAATCAACTTTTGTTGTTCAATCATCATGACTGATATTCCTACTTAAAACATTTGTAACTACATTAGCCTTCCTTAGATGATACATCAATTATAAATCATAATCCTTAAGAAACTTCATCCATCTTCTCTGTCTTATATTCAACTCTTTTTTATCAAACAATTATTTCAGACTTTTGTGGTCACTAAACACTTGAAACTGAGCTCCATACAAATAATGCCTCAAAATCTTCAAAGCAAACACCACAACTGCCAACTCTAAGTCATGAGTAGGATAGTTTCTCTCATGAACTTTGAGTTGCCTTAAAGAATATGCGACTGCTTTCTTCTCTTGCATCAAGACACAACTCAATCCCTTATGTGAAGCATCACAGTAAACCTCAAAAGGTTTTCCTGTATCAGGAATCACTAACATTGGAGCACTACCTAACTTTTTCTTCAGCTTTATGAAACTCTACTCACATTTTTCAGTCCAAGCAAAAGTTTGATCCCTACAAGTTATTTGTGTCAAAGGTTCTACTACCTTGGAAAAATCATCAATGAACCTCCGATAGTAGCTAGGTAGATCCACAAAACTCCTTATCTTAGTGTCTGTCTTAGGGCGTTCCCACTGAAGCACTGCCTCCACCTTGACTGGATCCACTAAGATCCCTTGAGCTCTTCATGTTATTCCTCAGTCCTTGAATAAATAAGTATGTTATCTATAAAGACCACAACAAATTTATCTAAGAAAGAACAAAAAACTCTATTCATGTAATCCGTGAATAGAGTTGGAGGGTTTGTTACTTCAAACAACATCACTACATACTCATAAAGTCCATGACGAGACCTAAAGGTTGTCTTCTGAAAATCTTCAACCTTTACCAAAATTTGGTGGTATCTAGATCTCAGGTCAATCTTTGAGAACATTGAGGCATCATGTAACTGGTCCACCAAACCATCAATTATGGGTAGAGGACATTTGTTCTTGATGGTCAACTTATTCAATTGCATGTAGTCCACACACAATTGAGACTCTCCATCTTTCTTTTTAACCAATAACAATGAAGACCCCATGGAGATATAATGGGTCTGATGGACTACTTCTTTAACAACTCTTCCACTTGTTTCTTCGATTTAATCAATTCATCTAGAGCCATTCTGTATGGTCCCATTGGCACTGGTTCAACTCAAGGTACCATATCAATGGAAGATTCCAATTCTCTCGTAATCCAGGTATTTCTTCTAGAAATACATCCACGAATTCCTTTACCACATGTATATTACTCATCTCATCTTCATTCTTTACTCCTATTTGAGTTAAGATTATAAAACAACTTGATCCTCCCTTCAGTTCCGGCCACACTTGTTGAGTAGACATAGATTCTGACTCACTAGAATTTGGAAACACTATCTTCTGCTGACCATAATATATGAGAACGTGATTGACAGATAGACAATCCATTCTTGGATAACATCCAATTCATCTCCTTCATACGTGAAATAATGATTGTGTCGATCCTGAAGCATACAATGCTTTCAAATTCCTATAAACTAAACAACATCCATTTTGCGTGGAACTTTTGTTTCCTTCCAAGAAATTTTTGTCTACTACCTTTCAACAATTTTATTTGTCTAGCTGTAACTTAAGCACAATTAAGATGTCTCACCTTTCTTCTTTACCAATATCATTGATACTTCTAAGGATGACATAATCGACTTGTAAACTTCTTTATCAACCAAATCTCAAATTTTCTTTTAAGCTTTGTTGTTTAGCTAGAGCCATCTTATACTGTGCTATCGACACTAATCTTTTCCAAGCTCCATATCAAAGAAAAATTCTACTTCATCTTGAAAATTAACTCTGTTACTCTTTATGGAAATACATGCTTAAATATTTAAACCTCCAACATACTACTTATTTACTCTTCATAATTTATATCTATATGAAACTAAATCATGGCACAACTAAATTTAACTTGCAACTTGTTCCACACTTGTTAGGCAACTATTCATTTTATATTCTAGAGATTTTGAAACTATTGTTTCCTATTCCTCAAGCTATAAGAATGAAATCGATAAAGAATCAATTCATTGTGAAGATAACATCTAGATCTTTCAAAGGCAAACATCTTAAAATCATCTAGAATTTGAGTTTATCAACAAAATTAGAACACTTATAAAGTATTACACCAAAAATAATTATTGGTTTAAAACTATTAATCTAAAAGACAACTTTCAATTAAATAAATAAATAAACACTTAATAAAATGAAATATACCACACAATAATTAAATATATGTTCAATATCAAACCTTTAGAATTAAGATAGAAAATCATATTGAATCAGTTATGAGCCCTAACCACTTTATCAAGATCCTTTCATTCTTACTACTAAAATTTTTATTTAGAACATACTTTTAACTCAAGCACAAACAAAATTTGAAAAACATTTTGCAAACATGCAATCTAAGGCACACACAATCAACCCCATAACCCTCAGGTCACCTAAGGTTCGACCTGCTCTGATACCAAATGTAACATCCATATAATTTTCCCACATCTAATAACCATAATTTGTATGAATATTAAAATAAATACATAAACATAATATAAATATGTTTACAACTATTTCATCTAGTGTTTCAAAACATATCCCTCTTTACAAAACTTTAAATATTTACATAAAATTAAAACAAATATTCAAAAGAAAATAAACATTTTCTTCATCCAGCTTCTCAATGAGGAGGTCCATCACCTGTAACATCATTTTCTCCCGTGTAAATACATGATCATTACAGATTAAAGAAAACAACCACAAAACAAAGCAAAAGGTAAGCTAGTTATTTTTTAAAAACTTCTATTATAAATATAACTTTAAATATTCATATAAAGCCATCAATTCTCATGCATTTTCACTTAACCATCAAGTGTCTATCAAAATTCATAATTCATTTTTCTCGTGTCAGACTTCTACTGACTCACAACACATAAACACTTGACTTTACTTCCAAAAGACTCATGTATTGAAATTAGCATCCAGAGACTTGCATCTGTCATACTACTTGTCGTGAAATCCACACAGCCATGCGCATAATTATCTCAATATCTCTCATCATCTCATATGATAGGGTAAATCCATTTGATCTTCTCTTATCAGTTCTTTCAAACCTCAGACTCATCCAAATGCACCTCTTTCGATTCTTACCAACTAAACAATTTCATCTTGTGATTCCATTATATTAGTAGAGTCAGGATCGTCTCATTCACATGACACTCACAAATCAATACACCCTAATAACAATCTCAACACAGTATTTTCTTTCTTGAAAATACTATGTCTTGATCATAGTTTCACATAATTCCATACCTCATGTAACACATCAATATACCATTCAATCACATCATATTTTAAACTTTTCTAAACAATCCAAATATATCTCAAAACTCACTTAAACACATAACTAAGTTCCTTTAATCATATTTTTAAATAAAATTTAGAATTTTCACTTAAAAAGATAGGCAATAATAAACTAGTCTTTCAAAAGCAAAAATAAATTTTTATTTTTTTTACAGTCTAGCTTGAGCAAATATTTGCTTGCTTGGGCGAGAATGGGTCTCGTACAAGCGAAAATTCTCTTGCTTGAGCGAGAGTAAACCTGAGAGCAACCCCAAAATTTACCCCATTTTCTCCTAAGCGAAATTCCTTTTCGCTTGGGCGAAATGGACTCGAGAACACCTGATATTTTCATTCTACTCTCGCTTGAGCAATGCACAATTCTGCCTAATTTTGTCACTCAGAGTCAAACAAAAACATTTCAATAACTCATTCACTTTAATAGTATGTTACACTATATCAATTATAAAAATCAATCAAAGTGTCAAATTCAAACAAAATTCTCTACCATAAATCATCCATGTCAAAATCAACATTTTCACATTTTATTTCAAACAAAACCCTACATTACTCATAAACAATCAATCGCGCAAACAAAATTTGGAATTGGTGACCACATCACCCTCACATCTAGATCTTCTAACCTATGATTCTATTTAAAATTAAAACTAACTTCCCTTACCTGAACTTGAGCAGATGCTCACTGAGAGCTTCAAACATACCAAAAGCTCACGGGTAGCTTAACCTGCACCATAGAGTCCCGATAAAAAGTCTAAGTATAACACTAGGACCCTAAGCTAACATAGATTAATTCGGGTGACATGCAAAGCTTGTGCAGAAACAAACCTAACAAGTTCAAAATTTGACTCAAAGAGAAGAGTAAAAATGAACTTATTCTATTAAAGATTTTGATAGGGCAGTCTTGTAGTATTCACTGTCAGAAGTCTGATGTTGGATTCCGATCGTCAAACTGATGAACAAGGATATCAAAATCTTAGAGAGAAGATAGAGAAAAGGAAAAAAAGTTTTTAGAGAGATGATGGTTTTTTTTAAATGAAACCTAAATAACTAAATTTCTATTTATATACTCTTTTAATTTTAATAATAAAATATTGAGATACCATTTTAATTGTACCACTTCTACTCTAAAACTATTTTTCTCGATTATTACATAATAATTTAGTTAAAAATTATTACATAAAAAATTAGAACAAACAAATTTTTCCAAGAAAAACTCCTTTTATTAAGTTTTTGTCTCAATTATTCTTTATTTAAGTAAATTGAACTAATTTGAATTAGTTCACATTAACCTATGATCATGCAAGGCATGTTTTTATATAAACACGAAATTTGAAGTTAGATAATTTTATAGGTAACCAACGATGTTGTCCCATGTGGTAATAAAATGTGATTTTTAATTAAAGTGGTCCCATGATCAAATTTTGTTGATGTTATTTTGAAATGAAATATTATCTAAGTTATTTAATTTATAAATTTGGTAGAAAAACATTGGTTGCTAATTAGATACCAATTTAGAAATCATTTAACAATAATAGAAACTAATTTAGAAACCAAAAATTTATTTAGTCCCTAAAATGGTATCTAATATATTCACTATAACAACTAATTTTTTTTTGTCTCTAAAATTGGTTTCTATTTCATTTTTTTCTTGTAGTGTAATTGGTTTCTAAAATTGATTCGCATCAGTAATTATAACTTTTAATGACGAATAATCTCCAACCATACCATGGTTAAAAAAAAATTATAAATAATATTTATTTAATTATTTTAAAAATATATTATATTAAGAATACTCAATTTTTTTGAAAAAATATATTTAGTTGTATGCTTGATAAACTCAATAAAAATTCTTATTTTTTGGTTTCATTAATCAAATTAATAAGTACATGGAGTTTTATTGAGAAGTAATTTTACCTTCAGTCATTCCTAAGAAATATGATCACTTATTATAAAAAATATTTATTATATAAATATTTTTATATGTTGACCCTATATATTTAATGTATAAATAAAAATTAATATATTAAATATTTGTACTTTATTTTTTTTATTAACATCTACTTTTCCTGTAATGCATATTTGGTGGAAATTTCTTGATAAGTACTCACATGAAATAAAAATAAAAAGAAAACATAAAATTGGCATATGAGTTAAAGATTAGATTTTGAAAAAGTTATTATTATAGTTAGTTCATCCATAAATTAGTTTTAGTTTATGAAGAAACTCATTTCATTTTTTTATTTTTCCGCCTGAGAAATGTTTATGATAAGTTTTCTCATTAATAAATGTAATAAATATTCTTATAATGCATTAATTCGATAATTATTAATGTAATAATAAATTTTAAATATTAATTTATGCATTTAATGCGTGTAAACAATATTGTTTATAAGAAGATCAGTGGTATTTTATGTGTTCATCATCTTTTGGTTTCTGTGAATTCTTGAGTTAAGTCATGTCCATGAATAACCAGAATAACATTGGCTATCGCTTAATTGCTTCGAACTCTCAAGAAGATCCCAACCAAAATAACAAAAATGGTTTTAGGTGTTTAGTCTGTAACGTTGTCTTCCTTACCTTTCAAGCCCTCGTAACCCATGTTGAGTCTCATTTTTATCTAGAACCTGCTATAAGAACTCTATATTCATCAAACCAGGTACACCCAATGATTTCAAACCCTTTACTACCAAATTTTTCTAGATTAATGGTGATGCAGGACACAAATGTGTTTCTCAACAATAGGGTTTTCCAGGCACCACCTCAGCAACCAATGGTGATGCATGCAACTCAATTTTCTGTTAACAATAGGCTTTTCCATGCTCAGCCAGAACAACCTATGGTGATGCATCAACCTAGAGCAATCTATGTTACCCAGGAGGAGGCTGCTGCTGCTGCTGCTTCTGCTTTACAATCACTCCAACGTCCACCATATTCTATGTTATCTCCAACCAGGGATGTTATTGAAGTGGCACATTTACTCGTTCAACCAATCCATCAAAGGGACATGGAGGTTTCTCCAATTGATGGAACTAGACCATATATCAATCAACTGGATAAACCTATCAATGAAGAGAATGTCAATGAAGATAACGTTAATGGTGAAGCACTGGATCTTGCATTGAGGCTTTAGATCTCAAAGCATTATCTTTAATTATGTATGATGTTGATGAGTGTTAAAGCTTTCACATCATTTATGTTATGTGTTAAAGTCTTACTAGTTGGTTCTCATTTTGGCCTAAAGATGTCATCATATATATACATATAGAAATGGGAACCAAATTATATGGAATAAAAGTGTTTATTTAAGATCTTGCTTGCATGGTTTTCTCATGTGTGATTTTCCTATTCTATCATTGAATCTTGATTTTCACTAACATTCGAGCTTTAAACTATAATTACAGTCACAGTTAAGGTGTACTCAAATCTGGATCAACGATCTACAAATACATGATTTCAACCATGTATTAATGGTTTCAATCGAGATGGGTCCAAATTTTAAAATTCATGATTCCAAATTCACATAAAGATATACACACAAAAAAAACCTTAAAGAATAAAAATATCAATTGAGTTTTTTTGTTATCCTCGAACTTTTTATTTGATATTTTTCTTTTATTAAATATTGATTTGTCCCTTTTAATCGAGCTTTTAAATTATAATTACCACGATTTAAATAATTGATCTGACCGATCGATTCAATCGAAAAAAATCAATGAAGTCAAAGTGGTGAAGGATTGACCAAATTGGTAGAAAGAATTGGTGATTTATAATTTAGACCGGTCTCCAAAATCTCAAAGTCAAAGTTTGAAATGGATTAAATAAAAGATGTTTTCTTCCTCAGAATTTTCAGTAATGTTTAAAGGTTTGTCTCATGAAAAGTAAGAATACTAAATTGGAATGAGAATGAACAATTAGGGATTTACTCAATTTTTTTATCAGCAAAGAAAAAATGAAATAAATCGGAGACATTTTATTGATGTTTCAACCCTATTACATTTTAGGGATTAGGTATATGTATACCCCAAAAAATCACAATATCATCAAAACCTTCATATATAAAAACTTCTTTAGTTGACGGCGGCGCAAGCATGACAGCGGCGCAAGTATCTGTTCTCAAACTATCTTTTTCTAATTCGTTTCATCTTAACCTAATTAGGGTTTTTTCTTAATGGGCTTTACTCCTTTGTAAAACTTTTGTAAAGTTCTTTTAATTTTTGTTAGACAATTGTTATTCACAACTCCCTCCATTATTAAATATGACATTTTTTTTCTCTTTTTCCATTTATAAAATTACCTTTTTTGTGTTTATTTGTTGAAGATTTTCATATTGATTAAAGAAATGACTAAATTATAAAACATAAGTGGATACCAAACTCATCTTATAAACTAATTTTATGACATAATAATAAAAACATCATAAATATATTAGGTGTTATAAAATATTTATGAGAAAAAACGTCATTTCGCCATTAATACTGACATAAATCACACTAGATAAACTCTTTATTTTGTTAGAAATAATAATAATTACATTAAATTAAAACACGTTTTTCATCGCAAAATTTAATGGGATGATTTGTCACAAATTATGAAAGGATGATTCAAAATGAACCATATGTTGTTTGAAGTACAATAATTGTTATTTAAAGCGAGACAATGATCATATCACTTAAAGTGATAATAATGAGAAATGTATATGAGTTGGTCGCTTTATGTGACATAAACACGCTTGAACCAAGATACGAAGGGTTGATCACCCCGTGTAACCCAGACACACGCTTAAAGTAATGTTGTACTCTCATCCATATTTCAAAGAATAATTGTGTATTTGGATTGGGATTTTCCTCGTGAGTCTTAGAATTAGATTTTCAAGATACTTTCATTTGTTGGTTGATAACGTAATTGTCAAACAGTTCTTGTTGACTAGAAATAATATTTTTAGTACGATTGATACAAGGGAAAATAAGAAATATTTTCACTATCATTTTCCTAACAATTATAAATATGCATAAAATCTTTTTGTTCTACACTACAAGATAATCATTAAATAAAAATCAATTTTCGATACAAAAAAATAATTAGTTATTATATTGACTAAATTAGATTCTATTTTAGAGAGTAAAAAAATTATTGATATATCTAAAGTAATTTTTATTATTAATAAAAATTTATAAACTAGCTTCTAAATTGGTATCTAATTATAAGCTATCAATGTTTTAGCTACCAACCTCTTTAGATTCTAAAGTTGGTAAGTTGGTAGTTAAAATTATGCTAGTTAATTAAATATCAATTTAAAAACTAGTTTATAAATTTTATTAATAATAGAAACTACTTTAGATACAATTAATTTTTTTAGTTTATAAAATAATATTTAATTTAGTCAATATAGTGACTAATTAATTTAAATTTCTAAAATTAGTTTCTATTTAATGATTTTATTGTAGTGGTAGAAACGAATCTTTAGTGCATTTGACTCTTTTGTATTTTCACATTTACAAACTTTATAATGACACCTTATTCACTTTTATCGAATTTTAGTCTCTAAAATAGTATCTAATTAAATTAATATAGTAACTAATTATTTTTTTATCTTTAAAACTAGTTTCTATTTAATGATTTTATGGTAGTAGTAGAAAGGAATCTTTAGTGCATTTGCCTCTTTCGTATTTTCACATTTACAAACTTCATAATGACATCTTATTCTCCTTTATTGAATGATTTTTACATCATTATCTAATGCAAACTCACAATTCTTGAATTTCAACCAAAAAATTATTTAATGATACTTGATTGAAATCTACCATATCACTACAAGAAAACTATCAAATAGAAACTAATTTTAGAAACCAAAATTAATTAGTCACTATATTGATTAAATTATATAATATTTTATAAACTAAAAAAAATAATTGTATCTAAATTAGTTTCTATTTTTTTAAAAAAAATTATAAACTAGTTTTTAAATTGGTATCTAATTAACTAGCAGAGTTTTAAATACCAACTTTATAATCTAAATTAATTGGTAGTTAAAACCTTGGTGATTAATTAGATATCAATTAACTAACTAGATACCAATTAACTAATACCAATTTAAAAATTACTTTATAAATTTAGAAACTACTTTAAATATCAATAATTTTGTAGTTTATAAAATAATATTTAGTTAATATAATAACTAATTATTTTTTGTCTTTAAAATTGATTTCTATTTAATGATTTCTAAGTAATCTATTATCCAATCATAATTTTTTTTGAAAATTTCTTTGTATGCAACATTTTCATTAACAACCACTTACAACATAATTATTTTTACAACATAACTATCTTGTGTATCACACGCAATTGAAAGAATTCTATAATTATTAGTTCACAAATATTTTATGTACTTAAAAAGAATCGCTAAAACGTATAGTAATCACTTGAACAAATATTGATTAAAGTGCTCACCAAACATTTTAGTGAAAATAACTATTGTACCTAATTCACTTTGAACGACTATTTAAGCAACTAGTGAGTAATCACAAATGTTCGAATGCTACCACTTCAAAGCTAT
>Ga0123342_1008955_pt1 | contig 12263 bp, 8 predicted proteins | sample Turbeawhitnodule_FD_89960 | JGI IMG/M metagenome (GOLD analysis project Ga0123342, IMG submission 89960) | Root nodule microbial communities of legume samples collected from Mexico - Turtle bean Mexico white nodule | ecosystem: Host-associated > Plants > Roots > Nodule | place: Mexico: Nepantla... | reverse complement strand
GAACCCTTCCCCACCTTTGAAAGACCTTCCAAAGATCTCTCTCCATAAAATGTTCAGGAAAGTTTGTGAAGAAAAAAGAGGTATCCGCCATCACTCCCCTCCTTCACCGGAGCATGCACGTTATGTGCCACAAGAAACTACCAAACACGCTCTCTCTCCTCTCTCCTCTCTCCTCTCTCCTCTCTCCAAAACTTACTTTTTCAAACTAATAGGTCAAGACATCCTTAGTGTCTCTTGTATATAGGTGTGTGTATATATTCAATCATTTTTTTCTGAAAAAAAAATTGATGTAATATAATTAAACATTAATAAATTCAAAAAATTAAAAAAGGTGTTAAGAGTCTAAATTGGTAAAACAAAAATGCTAGAATGTGGAGAATAATGGTATCATTTTGACTTTAGTTTATGTTTTTTCTTATGATATAATTTGATGAATCTAATCCCTCTTCACACACTGCATGCAACATCTTGACGTACGTAGCAAATGTTTTGATATTTGTGATTTGTGAACGATGCTTATAAAAGTGGCATTGCTTATTAAACAAGAACATATAATACAAATCCGGGTCCATAATGGTTAGGAACACATGTATGATTGACAAACAAAATTACAAGGAGGGTAGATTTGGATTTTGAAGGGTAAATTTACACGTGTTGACTAGGTCTCTGATCTCATATACACTATTCATATATATTCATGGATCAAAGAATGTGCAAATGGCGTCATGTGTCTTCACACCATTTGGAGTGTTCTCTCGGTTTCCTCATCATTCTGTTGGTCTGGGGAGATCTTGCTGTCCGGTGAATGTTGTTTGGATTTCACACACATTTCTGGTTGGAAATTAGCTAAATCTGATAGTTCTTCAACAGCTTCAACAATGCCTTCCACTCGTGCAACAATTTCAATAAGCAAAGAAGCTACTGTTACAACTTGAACAATTTGCATAAGTGAGATTTCTACTTTTGCAGGTAGAGGAATATCAGATGGAGCTGTTTCTGTTTGTGTACTGCGTTTTGCATTATGAACCAAGTTTGGGTAACAACTTAATAAACTTCGAAGCTCTTGTGCAGCACTATTCATCTCTGTAACCCGAATATCAAGTTTTGAGGATTTTCTCATCTTCCTCATTGTATTTGCTACCTCTCTTATGACACTCGCACAGTCTGCACCCACTTTCAAGGAGATGCTTCTCATGTTCTTCTTCATTTCATCCGAAGCCTGCTCAAATTAATCAAGTAAACTAATGAAGCTCGTGTAAATGTATCAAATTTTTTAATAGTATATACTCATATAGCAATCTGAGTTAATTAACATGGTTACCACATCAATTACATATGAAAAAACCAGATTTGCAATTGAATGGTTTCCTTGAGATTTTTCCGAAGATTTGATAGATATAAATTACATACACTACTGTTAAGAAAATAGTATAAATAAAGGAATGCAAAAGACAGAAGAAAATGAAAAATAACAAGACATTACTCGTAGATATTTAGGTATATATTACCTTGTTGTCTGAGTTTATGCATCCAATAAGAGCATCTAAGCAAGAAGCACAACTACGCATTGATGCTCCAATTTTAACATATTGCCTCCATGGGTGACGAAAGTTGAAGCGACCATGAGTAGGCTCCCATCTAGCCAAGTTTGCCTACAGTAACCATTATTGTTTAGTCACACTATAGATACCAGGGTAATTTAAAGCTTTGCACCTCTTTTTATTCATGTATGTAAAAACTATCTAAGTAAAATAAATAAAAAAATTTACAAAGAAAAAAGTCAGAGTTACAAGTATATGTATACCATAGATTCTTCTGTTGCTTTGGAACTTAGCACACACTTGTAGCCTAGCAACTGTTTATCACTGTCTTCATCCGGGGTTTCACTGCCATCAAAGTACTGAGCCACACAACCTGGAACACATGCGACACAATTATACATTATTCATGGGACTGGGAAATTTTAAGAATTTCTATTCTCTGTGAGTGGAAGAAAATAACATGATTGTAATATGCAAGTCAAGATTGAGAACTGACATTGTAAGGAGTTGGCGAGTTTGTCGAGGTTCCCCGTGACTAAAACAAAGAGCTCAAAACCAGCCCAGATGGGGCGAATGACGAGGCTAACAATTATGCACAATATGCTGCCAATTATAATGGTGAACATCCTGTACTGTGCCATAACCAGCAATTCATCAACCCGATAACCCGATATTGACACCAAGCAGAAAGTGAGGATGAATATCATAGCACCATAATCAAAACGAGCCTTTATGGTAGGGATGAATCTGGAGAATGTTGCTGCTGAAGCTGAACAAGCACACGGAAATTAATTAGCTACCATCAAGTGTGTAACACATTCAATATTAATTGTGTATGTATGCACATAAAACTTTATTTTGTTGATGAATATACCTAAAAGAAAGAGAGAGACTCCTACAATTATTGGTTCAAATTGTTCTCCTGCTCTACTAGCTACCCAATGTACACCAATGCCTAGAAATCCAGCAAGGGAAGTTCCACACATTCGGTTAACAGTTTTATATATCGTTGCACCTGCAATTTGATTCTCACTGCTTACATATCACGAAGGAAATATATGTCATAAGAAGTGTTACAGATAAATTTGTACCTACCGGCTGTGTATTCAAACACTACAACCACAGTCATGACAGCCCACATAGCATTTCCTCCAACGCCATCATACAAAGGCTTCCAATAGTAGAAGAGAGAGACAGCTGAAAGAGCCATCCCTACTTTCAAGCAATGTATGAATTTTCTTGGGTCATTCACACCCAACTCCCATGCTTTCTTCACAAACTTGCACAGCTTCAAAGCCAAACCTGCTGTAACTGCCCACATGCAACCAACCACCTTGCTCTTCAATGTGTCATCTTCTTCTACCTTGATCCTCCATTCTACTTCTTTTGTCGCTTCCTTGCCACGAGCCATCTTCTTGACACTAATGCTGTGTATCTCTTAAATCAGCAAGGGTTCTGGAAAATATTGTTAGACCAAGATCAGTGACTAAGGCTTTAATCAAATGCCTTATGCCACACAAAAACTTTGTTAGAGCTAGAGAAGTAACCCTGCATTTATAAAAGAGGACAAGTGTTGGATGCCTCAATTTGATATAAAATAAAAAATATTTTTAATTGCAGTGAAAAAAGGAGGGCTTGAGTCCATTAACTTTCTATAAGCTGGTAGACTTATATTCTATTCTTAAGACGTAACTGATGTGTAAGAGCACACTGACACTATCCCACTCAAGTCTATTGTTCTATCTTTTTCAGTACTAAAATGTTCCAATTCAAATTGTTGTGCCTAATATATGCATAGATGGCCATGTTTTAATGTATTTATACTATGCACGTGCCTGCAGAAAAACAGAAAGCACGTAACTTAATGCAAGTTGTATCAATCAAACAAAAATAGCTAGGACTTGACCTAACCAAGATAATGCATTATCTCAACTTAAAGGGTTTTTCAGCTCATCCTGTCAGTGTTGACGATGTAATGGTGAATAGTAAAGTTAATATGCCATTACTTACATCAAAATGGAATAATATTGTCTTGAGAAGTCATGGGTCCTATGTCAGAAAACTGTGTATCTGACACTCATCAAATTAATACAATCAACACTAATTAAGCATTTTTTTACGTATGATCAAAGAGTCACTATGTCAGAATACTTTTACATATGTTCATGTTTACAGTTTCTTCAAAATTTATATATATATATATATATATATATATATATATATATATATACATACACATTAACTTACTCAGTTTCTTCAAGAATAATTTTTTTTACGTACATGTATGTTATAAACGGGCAATATGTTGCGTATTTGAGTATTATTGCTGTTATACAAACAACTACGTATTGTTTAACAAAGGATATTTGATCGCCAAATAGTAAAAGAAAAGCTACAAGATTCTATATATACATAGATGGTTTTCTTTCTTAATTATTTTGATCAGAAAAAGAAAACTCAAAATTGATATTTTTTTGTTCAACTTTTATGTGCTGTCTGCCACAAGTTGTGGATGCAAGCATTAGTATTTTTTGATGAATTTAAAAACGTATTAAACATATGGTGTGACTTCCACCCCTGATTTACATAGGCATGCACTTCCACATATTTTAGGCCATGTTCACATGAAGTTATTTTCTTTAGGTGACCTAATTAAAACCAGAATATGGGGTAGCACCTTTGATATCCAATCTAATAGTAGCATAGTGACTTGGTCCACCATCTCTAGCATTGCTTGCCTGTTGTACCGCACACAGGCGTCACCTGATTCTCAGTGGCACGGTTATCAGATCATTTTTTCTGCTGTCTAAATATGGATAACAAAATTAGGAATTATAGGAAGCAACACGGAATGAATTAGGTCATGATTAGGACTTTGTACCTTAAAACAATTTTCTGGCCAATTAGGATTCTGGGAATTTACAATATATGGGGACACCATATTGGTCGTATCTTCTCTTAGCCTTTTGAAATGACAGGTATGTATAAATATATATATGGGAGAGCCCTTATCTAACTCCTTTTTGGTGTTTGCGCACTATTTTTGAAAAGTCAATCCAACTATCAAAAGTTGCTTATATAAATATATATGTTTTACTAGTGTCACCATTCTCTTCATGTCCTAATTTGTTCTTAATTAATCAAGTTTTAAAATTGTGAGTTGCAGCAACATAAATGTATTTGCCTACTTTTAGTTAAGTATTCGTACAAAGCATGCGTCCGGATATTTGTGGGAATCATAGATATCACATCATGCATGTTAGATCTATAATTTTAAATTTTTCTAATAAAGGGGTTCAAAGATACAGCTACTAAAAGACTTATTACAATATATACACCATATTATAATACCATTAGTGTAATCTTTTATTTGCCATTTGTCAGTTCGAACTTCTGCAGACGTATTGCAAACAAACAAGCTACTATGCCTAAAAATGCAACTCACTATAAGGAAAAACCACTTTGATTTTGCAGTGTTGATCAAATCAATTGTAATTGACATATAAGATACCTCCCACTATTATCTTGTGTTCCTAATTTCATGGACATAATCACTAGTGTAAAATATCTATTTGACCACGTCTATAAACACGGGTTCAAAGTTTATCTGAAAAAACACTGACAATTTTGTGGATTAAGGTAACATATAGATAATAGTTATGATAACAACGGTCACCTATAAAAAAAAACGTAATATATAAACGATGATTTTATTCGAGAATCGTAATCTATATACTAAAAATAAGTGATGGTTTTGAAGAAAATCGTCGTTTAAGTTAAAAAAAAAAATTATAATGATATTTATGATCTAAGAATTGTTGTCTATGAAATTATTTACATGTTTTTCTCAACTTTTCTCCCTTGGCATTTTCTTCTCCACTGTATTCGTTGTGTGTTATCTATGCTCTCCAATGCCTTTATTGCTTATTATCTTTGTTTTGTGTTCATTTAGTTTTTCTTTTGCGTTTTATTTGTTGTCTTGATTGTCTTTTTTGGGTGTTGTTCCTCCGCACTCCAGTCACATGCTCCACACCTTCGCAGCTCTCACCACCTCCTCCACCAGATTAGTTAGTTTTTTAGGATTTTTAGTATAATTTTTTAATTTATTTTTTGTCATTATTATATTTTTTTAATGAATTTAATATATATTAGATAATATTTATTATTAATAATATTTTAGTTATAATTATAAATTTAAATTTGGTTAATTAGTTAGATTGTTAATTAAATTATTAGTTAGATCATCATTTAAAGTATTAGTTTGATTATTATTTAAATTATTATTTAAATTAGAAGTTAGATTATTAATTAAATTATTAAATATATTTTTATTTAAATTATTAGTTTAATTTGTAAAATTAAAAGTGATTAATTGGTTAGATTATTATTTAAATTATTTATGATACTAATATTATTAACAAATTGTAGTTTAATTTTAAAATTAGAATTGATTAATTTTGAATTGGATGTATAATTAGAATATTTTGGAAACTTCTTGTTTTAAGTATAACACTATCCATATTTAGTATTCTTTCATTGAAAGATCCTTAGTTTTCCATTTGATATTTAATACATTTATCTACTTCTCCAACTGTAAATGTTTTTTCAAATATTTTATAAAAAGCAAAGGAGTTGTACCGGTAAGAAATATATTGAATCTTGAATTGTAGTTGTACATTTTGAGAAGAGTAGTCATTTTTTATTAGTTCATTAATCCATAATTTGTAATCTACATTTCATATATTTTACGTAATTTTGGTTCATTGCACTTTGTATTATCTTCGGTGCATATTTGATTGTGGAGATTTTGTGTCACCACTTTCATTTCGTGTCACCTACAGACCAATGCAAAATATTGTGAAATATAAGGGATGATGATTAAAGTGTATGTATTATTGAAGTAATAATATAAGTGAATCTTCTCAAATGGGATATGGTCATACCTTTAATAAAAAATGTGAGATTTGACATGCATTTAGTCAATACCTCAATGATAATTATAGAACATGCACATGGATCGAGATTGGATTAATTCAACACAATTATTTTTTTCTCTCAATACATTTGCCTTTAAATAAAGAAAATTATTCAAATACTGTTTTTTGTTTTCTGCAGATGGATTTTTGATCCTAAAGGAAAGAAAACAACGAATAAAGGTTGTAGCCAATGAGCTTCATGCAAGATCTGGGGACGTATCTTCTTTCAAAATGGAGGGTATGATGCAAACCCATTTATCAAGAATAAAGAGGTCACAAAGCTAGAGACTTGATGCTGTGAGTTGATTTTAGGATTGCACATTTTAATTGGTTGCTCTTGTTTATGATTTTGAGATTAGCAATATAAGGTGAGAACCCTAAGAAGATTCTCACTGGACACGAATTTAACCAAGTGGTTAAGTAAGTGTGAAGGTTCACTTTAGAAGGGAAAAGAGAAAAACACAAGAATAAGGTGATTATGATGCAAAGGGCGAAAATTAAGAACAATGGAAGTAAAGGATGAATGAAGATAACCAAAAGAAAATGGCACAAAAAAGAACATAAACAAGTAACATAAATGGTACAAGGAAGGATGGAAAAAAAGGTGAGATGAAGGAAGCTTATGGTGAAGAAAGATGAAGATGATCACGCCACTTTGAGGGTGGGAAACTCCAAGATAAGTGAAGGAAGAGTCGTCACTTTTAATGCTCATACACTCAAGATAAGACCCAAAATATTTAGGAGACAAAGTTCACTAATCACTCAAGCAAATTTTCTTTACTATATTCAAAGTGAAAATACATGAGGCAAGACACTCTATTTATAGGAATGGGTGCCTTAGGGGGCAAGATGAGGAAGGGGTAGAAAAGACATAAAAGGGGAGCGGCCTAGGGGTTTAACCTAGGTGAATGTCGCCCCTTAGTCCTAGCTTTTAGCTGTTAGGGCTACCTTCTAACCCTAATGGACTAGGCACAAGCTAAAATGATAAAAACACCCCCCTATTATGCTATATGGACCCCACTCTACTAAAATTGAAAACAAAGAGACTAGTTGGTGCTCAGCTCCCATGGCTTGGGCTCTGCTCCTAGTAATCCTCTGAGAAATGATAGGCTCTGAAGTAATGACTAGTGCTCTGGGTCATCCTTCTGAAGAGTTGGGCTTGGTCAGGGAATGCTCTATCTCTCAGGTCTTCATCACTTGATCAAGACTTTACTATGAGTTTGGGCTTATTTGAGTCTATTTGGGCCTCCAAACGATCTTTTGACCCAAGTTCAAAATTAGAGAGATCACTCTAGATATTTTGGGGAATCAAGAATACAAGACCTCTATTTGTAAAAATTTTACAAAGTAGTTAGGAAGTTTTAGGCCTTGTATTTTAGGTCAAAGTAGAGTGGGGCGTAAATAGAAGAGAGAGGAGGTGTAAAATAGACAACAAAAAAGGGTGTAAATAGAAATATAGACAATAATGACATGAAGGTTCACATGTTCGGCCCTCAATGGAGAGGAGTTTACTCCAATGAAGACGTGTCACTTGTCACTCTCCTAATGGAGAGAATTTGCACTAATAAGGATCTGACACTTGTCACACTCTTATTTGAGAGGTTTTGAGAGACTTTCTCCTATAAATAGGAGTCTCTTGTACATGCATTTTTAAACTTTGAATTATGTAATGAAATGTTGTCCAAATTTTGAGACAATTCTACTTGTTCAAAGTTCTCTCTAGAGTATTCTTATTGCATAATGTGGTTCTCTCTCCTAATATGGTGAAGATCATGGTCGAGAAAGTACCCATTGCTAATGCTGCAATTCATGTGCCAACAAATGAGGTATTTACTGTGCTACAAGCATTTCAGACATTCGTAGTCTAGCCTAGAAACTTCGTTCTACGTATTCAAAAACCTCGGTAAGAAAATAAATTGTAAATATTAATTTCTATTTATGTATTAATATATTTGTACTTTTAATTTATTGAAAATATTGTTTCTTTTGCAACAACAATGTAAGAAACCAAGTCCTCAAAGAAATAGGCAAGTTATTTCTACCGACAATCCTATAGCCGCATTTTTACATGTTGTTGTGGTCATAGGTACAAACCCAACGAAGGTTCTGTGGGATGTTATTGTTTTTGGAAGAAAAAAGGACATCCCATTATATATGCATATGTATGATGTGTTAGAGCTTGCAGCTGGCAACCAGGAGCTTAATATATCGGTCATTCAGTTATTGACGATGTAAAACTCTTATACATTATTTCATTTTACTTTATAATTAAATCATTGATTATGTTTTAACTAATTATACTTGTAGCTATATGTCAAGAGTATGTATCAATGAGGGAAAAGAGGATGTCTATGGATTCATGGATCCCCAATCAATTAATCCTTTGGAAAATAAGAAAATTGAAACTCAAACATACATCACAAATTGCTTTGTTACAAGGGGAAACATATATATTTCACCTTATATTAATGAGTAAGTACAATTTTTAAGTTGTCAATTATTACTACTTCATCACTTGTAGTTATAGTAATGGTTTTTTCAATGATGGCATAACTAGAAGTTACTTGTGATATCCCTAAATGATCACGCTACTACGTGGTTCTACTTATTGCATAAGAAGTCACTCACATATCTCAAGCAAATAGTGGATTGGTAATTACATATGTAAATTACTTAAATGTTCTCTAACTTGTATTTTTTTATTAATTACCTCATATAATGGATATAACATTTTGAGAGGTCGACCAAGTGCAGAGTCTGATAAGCTTACATGGTTGTACCTAAAGGTTATTGATAAGTTCCATAATTTAGTGATATTTCATGCAAAAAAGATAGGCACTCTAATTTATGAATTTGAACCTTTTTACATAGTTTTGGATTATGAGATGAATAAGAATTATTTATTCCCAAGTTTGTGCTAATTTCAAGAATCTAGGGGAATATGGAGATAAAGAGCTAAAGAAGGAATGCACAAGTAAAAGACAAGGAGAAAAGACAAAGTTGGAACATTGAAAACTCATCAAGAGCTCTCTCTCAAACTCGGTCAAGCGAGTTCACTCCAGTGAAGTTGGGTTTTCTCGTGAAACACGCTTAAGCAAGCAATATCTCGCTTGAGTCATATGTCACTTAACCTACATCAAATTAGGTTAAATAGAAGGCGTGAGGCAAAACCCTAGAGGACAGAGGTGTTGGGTTTATTAGTGCCTAAGTTCAAGAGGGGAGGGGTGAATTGAAGTTATAAAATTTTCGCAAACACAAATTGGTTTACAATATATCAGAAGAAAAAGAACAAATTGATTCTAAAAAGAACAGATTAATTTTTCAATACACTTTAACAAAATCAAAACTTGTTCAGATTAGAATTGAGATCAAACAGAGAAAGTTAATAGAACTAGATTGGTTGATATTCAAACAGCTTGAAGAACACAATTTTTACCAAAAGATCAGCCAAGTTCTTTCACCATAAATCTTCAAAGAGAATGAATTTTTAACCAAGATTTAATGAAGAAATTGTTTGTCCTTAAACCAATTAAAAACTCATATTCAAAAGGCTTTGTTTATGATTAAAGAGATTTTCCAGATCAAGAAGAACAATTTGAGTAAACCTAGAAATAACAGGTTCAATTTTAAATGAACAGTTTTCTTTCTTGACAGATTATTCAAAATATCATAAATGAGTGCAGGGAAGAGAAGAATAAGGCAAGCACACTTTATACTGGTTCACTCATAATGAGCTACATCTAGTTTCACCTTACTCCAATGTGGAATTCACTAAAAACCAGCTGCAATCAATTACAACACACAACAGTTCTTGAACTCTACAAGAACAATACAACTAAAGCTGAAAAACTCTATTTCAGCATTCCTTGCACTCCAAAAAACCCTATCAAGGAGTGACTTACACAGAACACCTTTTACAAGAATGAATAAAGGAAATATAACACCTGAAAGAATATGCAAGAACTCAAAAACTGTAGCTCAATTACAGCAGAACAGCACCAGCACCTTCACCAAGATCAAGGCTCTCTTAGAACAAGCACACTTGAAGATCTTTTTGAAAAACCTTTCAAAAACTCATTCCAATACTTCTTCTCGCACATAAAACGTTTAATCTTTGTTAAAACCGTGATTGCTCAACACCATTTCATGTGAGAAAAGCCTTTCATTATATAGAAATCAGTTTCTAACAACTTTTCAAAAAATAGTTAAAAAGTTGTTATAAAAACAACAGATTAAATTTAAAACTAACAAATTATCTTTCAGGAAAAACTGTCAGCTCAGCTTAACTGAAATAACTAAATGAACTGCACTTTTGGTGCCCTAACAAAATTTCGAAAAACCTTTCAGCAAAACAAAAATAAACCTATTGTTTTCCAAACAAACAGATTTATTCCTGTGCAATAACTTGATTCTTGAGAAAACTTTAAAAATCTTTTGGAAAACATTTAATCACTTCATGTGTTTGATCTTACCCCCTTGATTAGGCATCTAGGATAGGTCATGTAGCAAAAGCCAACATTAAACTCACACTAACCTAAAACAAGATAACCTAAAAACACATTACAACCTTCAAAGCAAACTAGCTATTTTCTTCATCAAACACACACTAAGACATGGTAGAGAAGAAGCTTCATCCATCTTCAACAAGAGGGAGGATAGTCAAACATAGAAACCCTAAATGAGGCAGATGTTAAGGAGAAACACCTTGGATCTTCTTTTCTTTCTTTCCATGCTTGTAATTGCCAATATGAGTGGCTAAGTCTTCCCTTTGGAATTGGATTGGGAGTAATTTGTTCAAACTCTTATGTATTGAGGTGATACTTATTTATAATTTTTTTTTTCTTAATTGAAATTGATATTATCATTTTATTCTTAAAGTTTGAATCTTTATTCATGATTTTGATCCTTAGATTTGACTGGAAAGTACTTTTAAGTATTTGACCTAAATTATAATGCTTAACATATTTGAATGCTAGAAATAGATTTGAAATGTTAATTGTTTTATAACATATGTTTGTAATGATAATAATTTTTTTATAAATATGCGAGGAATCGATATTTAGAAGACAATCTTAATAATTTTGTATGCGAGGAATCGATATGAATGATTTTTCTATGTGCATCAATGTCAATCTAGTAGGAATGTTATATATTTTTATTCATTTGAAAATACAGACGAGTGAGAAGGATTAACCCTAATCCCAATTTTCTCAATTGAATTGTCTAAATCGTTTACTTTGTTTTTATTTAACTTCTTACATAAATTCATGATACCATCAAACTTTTGCACATCTTTTGATATTTAGTGAATATTATACTTGAGAATTTAGGAAATTTCCTTATGGGTTCGATAATATTTGTCCTTAGGGACAATTTATTACTTCTGACTTGGTACACTTGCCGAATTAAGGAGTCATCAGTTATTTATTCATTAATTAATTTCTTATCTTCTGTTGTGTGTGAAATAAATATCTTTATTAAGTCTTCATTAATATTCACTACAAGAAAAACGCGAATTACATACAGATTATTACATACGGATCAAAATCCGTATGTAAAATCAACATTACATACGGATTTTTACATACGAATTAAATTCCGTATGTAAACAGGTATTACATATGGATTTTTTCCGTATGTAATTACATACGGATTATATCCGTATGTAATTTTTGGCGCCATGGAGCGGGAATCAAAATCCGTATGTAAACTGTTTACATACGGATTTTTTCCGTATATACAGGTT
>Ga0123342_1008954_pt1 | contig 12263 bp, 11 predicted proteins | sample Turbeawhitnodule_FD_89960 | JGI IMG/M metagenome (GOLD analysis project Ga0123342, IMG submission 89960) | Root nodule microbial communities of legume samples collected from Mexico - Turtle bean Mexico white nodule | ecosystem: Host-associated > Plants > Roots > Nodule | place: Mexico: Nepantla... | reverse complement strand
GATTTCAGATTTCCATCTGTAACAAGTGTAATCTTTTGTAAACTGCTCAACAATTCTTTTGTGTGTGTTGCTGAGATTGGCTGTGTGTTCTTTAGGTGTTCAAGATCAGCAATCTTAGTGTTGGCCAAGGAGAGTGTGTGTCTTGAGGTTTTCAAGGTCATTCTCTTGGTTGTGGTGTAAGTAATCAAGGTGTGGTTGCTTAGTGGATATCCTCAGGGTTTCTGAGAAGACTGGATGTAGCTCTAGTTTGGAGTGAACCAGTATAAACAACTGTGTACAATCTTTTTATCCCTAACTCTTTAATTTCAGTTTGTTTGTTGTTTGCTGGTATAAACAATCGATTGTTTCGAAGAAACAACCGATTGTTTTTTCTGGTATTACAGTTTTGCTTGCTGTTTTGGCTAACTAAATTGTTGAATCAATTGGTTTCTGAAATAAGTTCATTCTAGCTTTAAAAAGTTTGCGAAAACCCCTTTAAACAATTCACCCCCCTCTAGTTTAAAGCCATCTTTTCTAACAAAATTAAGCTTGATTAGGGTCTGATACCCTGCTAGTCTGTTGGTCTATTTTGCTGGAACTCTAGCATTACCCAAGCACCTAATAGAAAGATTTAATGATCGTGTAACTTCTCTAGTCTTCTTTGCTGACTCAACCACGTGACCTGAATAAAAGAAAAATACCTTTAAGTTATATATTCAAATTAAACAAAATCAATGTTAATATTAAAATGAAAAACTAATAAATAAACGAAATTATTTCTATTGTGGAAGTATTAAAATTTTCTTTCACATTTCTTTACTGTGATAATTACATGTAACATGTACTTCATCAACATCATTTTCCTTATTCAGAGGAGGTATTCATCTTGAGAGTGAAAGATTGTCTACACATTGGAATCTTGAATTATCATGATGATGGACATCATGTTCAATTCTTCCCTACATGACAACTAACCACCATTCATTAGAAGGATCTTTCATATAAAATACATGTTTTGCTTAGTAAGCCATGATGAAAGGATCTCCTTTATAATCTACCTTTGTAAGATCAACCAAAGTAAAACCCAAGTCATCAACATTCACTCCTACGTTTCAACCAATCTATTTACACTGAAATATAGGCACTCTAAATTTGACGTAGTAAACCTCCCAAATTTCTTCAATTATTCCAAAGTAACTTATAGTAGTCATTAAAAGATTGTTATGTTTTGAAATAGCAAAGTGCATAGACTCTACCTCAAGGGTAATACCGCTATTTTACATAGTAAAATTGTCATCTTTAGTCTTTGTATAAAAATATAACATATTAATATCACATCCAATCCATGTTATGACATCGAATTTAGGTCCTTGTGATAACTATTTCAATTCCTTAACATAACAATATTCTTGACCAATTTTATCTTTATTTAAAGAAGTTATTGTTATGCTAATTTAACAACCATTTTTCATTTGCATGAGTGTTCATTGACTTCAACAACATTTTGTGTGCATCTAAGTAAGGAAGAACATCATCAATATTATTCAATATATACAAATGTGCTTGGAGAAATTCATGTTCATCTTTTTGAACCACCCTTACACCTTGTGTACCTTTTACCTTCATCCTTTCCTTCATATTCAGACTTTGAAATGCCTATGACATCTACTTCTGATATATATTGAAGTACTCCAAGCTCGTGGTTGATGGAATGATTGGAGTGGCAGTTGAATTGGAGTGAAGAAAAGGCACCGAAGTTGAGAGAATGTGAGAGAATTTGGTAGAGTTGAAGGTGCAATGAAAGGAAAGAGGTTTGACCAACTTTCTTTAGGTTCACTGGGCCAATTAGGCTCACTGGCAGGAGATATTTGGGAAAAAATGAGATTTCAATTTCTGAATTCTTCATTCAATATTTGCAAATTTGAATACATGAGTGGGATTTAGGGTATTTACAAATGAAGGTAGCTTGCTCCTTAAGCTACCATAACCCTAGTTAAGTGACTTAAAGAAGGTGAGCTGTGGTGACTTTAGGAGGTCATATATGCTCCTTGGAGATACTCTAGGAACCCTTACTTATGTGAAATGTTAGGGTTTCTAGAGTGTTTTTGTTTCATCTACAAAGTACTTTTGAAAAGAAACCAAATATAGTTCCTATTCGGGTTTGTTCTAGTATTTATATAGACAATTCGCTTGTCTTTTAGTCTTGTGTATGGTGGCTTTGATGGTCCTCCATCAGGTTCCCCCCTTCAAAAGGATTGGTCTTAGATCCAATGAAAGTGCCACCTTTATTTGTAATGAGTGAAGTCAAGATCCACTTGAAAAAGAAAATAAACACAAGTAAAATGAAAAAGACTAAATGTTGATTGTTAAGTAAACATGAAACAAACAAAGTAGGTTGTGTGGGACCCGTATAGATAAATACCACACGAAAAGGAGAAAACAATGTAGAATAAAAAGAAATATAATAGGAAGAAGAATTAACCCGATCAAGGGATACAAGCATGAAAACTATTTTTTTTTGTCAAGGTAAAATGGGTATATGTTTTATTTTGTGTTTGAAGATTAGGGTTTTCTTAATCAAGGTTTGTTTTTAGTGTACTAGTATCCTCTCAAACCTGTTTAGGGGTAAAAGAAGATAATTTCTTGTCTTTGCGAGAGTCGAGATTTACCCTATGGATAACAAAAGAAAAAGGAAAAATGGAAAACGTGTTCTTTGGTTCAAGGTCAATGTACTCCTTACGTAATAGGTTGATCGAATAAATCCAAGGAGGACTGTTATTTTTATGTACAGGTGTTAGGGTTTCTACTTCATGAAGTTTCCTAAACGTTTGATCTTGATCTTCGTGGTGTAGTACAAGCAAGTATTCACAAGGGTATTTAAAGGAATCTGTATCATAATATCCTAAAGAATTCTTGACTTACATTTGTTGATTCATAACAAAATGACCATCATTTTGATGCCATAGATGTTTATAAAATGGACAAGGGGTATTTATGTTGTATTTCAACATTTGAATAAACAAAGGTATAACTTGATAACTATCCATAAGAGAAAACCTTAGAAAAATATGACAAGTATTATGAAAATAATTTTCTCTATCAAAGGTTTTAAGTTGATTAACATTTGTAAATACAATATTAGAATCAAGGAAAACGTTTTTCGAACTAATATGAACATTGATAGTGCTAGTCTCCTATCTTTCAAGCTCAATATTAATCAACTCCTCAGAACATAGCTCTATTGCTTGCTTTGCATTTCCTAGATTGGAGGAGGTTCTATTGTTGGTGTATCTATAATATGAGAAACCTCTTTTTGATGGTTTAGGGATGGAGAAATTTGTGTCCTTTGAAGAGATTCTATTTTTTCTCTAAATTCTCTTTCTCTACGGATCTTTGTCTCCATCTATAAATTTTTGACCTATTGTAATAAATTTCTTTAGATTTGGAAAACTAGGTTTACAAACAATAAATTCAGAAAAAGATACATTTTAAGAAGTCTTATACCTAAAATGTGGTTTGGATAAATAACCCTCCCTTTTGTAATCCTTCCTAGGGTAGGTTAAGCTAGAATATTGATCCATAATATAGGAGTTATAAAAGAATTCTTTTCTTCGAGAGTAGGTTTTCTTATAAGGTTCAGTGTTTGTATAATACTGTTCCCCTTGTCCAGTCCTAGGTCTATGTAAAATTTCTCTATGTTTATTCCGATACCTATGTGTTTTACTTTCCTGAGAGTGGGTATATTTTAAAAGCATTTCTTTTATCTTAGAAAAATGTATATCATGTTGGTTTAGTCGTGAATGGATATCTATTTGAGTTTGATAATTTATATTGTCAATAACACTAAACTGATGAAATGGTCCACTCATTGTTGAATGTAAAATATTTGCACAAGTATTTGAAAAAAAAATTCAACTAGAGTGAGAAATGTTCAAATCATGCACCCAGGCTTACAAATTTTCAAATCATAAGAAATTAATATTTTGTCGATGAAGTTAATTAAAGGAATCTAAGGTGAGAAATGTTCAAATTCACTCACAGGAAAGGAAGGTGAGTCACAAGGACTTCTTAAGTACCAATGCTTTCCTAGCCAGAGTTTACTTCAAAGAGATCTCTCAATAGGTTTCAGAAGAAAATTTCAAAATAATTTTCTATAACAGGAAAAGATATGTATGGATGGGAATGATTTTAAAACCAAAGAAAGGTTATCTAATGGCAAGAAAAGGAAAAACCCTAAAGTATCACAAAGACGTAAAAGCAGGAAAAAATAAGAAAGGAAGAAAAATACAAAAAGAAAGCAAAAGAATAAATGCAAATGTAATACTAGACGAGTCCTATTGTGATAGTGCAATGAACACTTAGAGCTCACTGACACACTGTCACTATAGTGTATGTAAAACTATTCAAAGGTTTATTGGATTATCATTGAAGCATTTTCCCAAACAACTAAAAATTAAAGGAAATTACACTAGAAAGAATTGAAGTATACAAAATTTTGTGATACTAAAAAATTACAAAGTTTGAGCATGAGGTGTTTGGTGAAAGCACTATAAGTGTTTGACTTGCTTTTTGAAGTGAAGTAGTCCACAATTGCTTCTCTTTGAGCCCTCTTTGTCCTTGATAGAAAGTCTTGAATACCAAATTAGAACCTATAAATTGTTGATCCAAATGACTTCTTGATGACCACATCATGCACCACCAACTCAGCAAAATTGGGTAATAAAAGGAAGCCAAAGAACAAAGCAATAAAAGTTAAAATTTTGAAAAGCTAAACTCAAAGGGAATAATAATGTTGTGAAAAAAATAATGGAAAGTAAAGAAAAGACAACCAAAAAATTAAAGCAACCAAGAAAAAGGAAGCATAAGCAAAAGGACCTAAGAAATGCTCTAAAAAAGATTACGAAACAAAAATTCTAGAGAGGACTGACACAAACTGTTCCAAAATTTATATTAATTCTTTCACGAAACTTTTAAATTTGAACTTTTTATGGTATATTCTAAACAGAATAAGTAACAATATGCAAAAAAGTTGAGGCGATTTGGTTATGTAGTCACATATAAACAACTACAACCGGTTTGAGAAAACTGCAAACAATGTGAGGGAATTAAACAAGCTAGGTTTAACACTGGCAGAAAATTTATGGTGAGTGTAAAATTTATGGTAATTTTTCTACAATGAATTTTAAGCTGAAATTTTGGTAAAATTTTTAGGCTAAATCACCAAGGAAAACAAGTGTAGAAAGTTGAAAACCGAGAGATTCAAATGCATTGAAACAAAGTTTGCTACAATAAAACGATCTGGCTTTTTTGATTTTTTTAATTTTTTTAATTTGAGATTAGGAAGTGCCTTTTTTTACTAGGTATTGTATACATCTTTAGGTACATACAAAAAAATTTGCACAAAGTTTGGATGTAGAAGAAGATCATAATAAATTTTGGAAGCTAGGTGAAAAATAACATAAATATGGAAACTGAATAGAAACCTAAAGAGTTCAATGATCTAGGAACAAAACTTTCAAGACAATAAGTGGAAATTGATGAAAGAAACTTACTAATGAACTAATAGAAAGTAGAAAGACTCAAGAATGTGAAAATAAAAAGGCACCAAAGCTTATACTCAGAATTATACATAAAACTTTTATCAAACAGTATTTGTGCACTCGAAGCATTTTCTCAAACTCATGGTAAATAGCAGAATACATGAATGATTTTGAAAAATTGAAGCAAAAATTTGATGCAACAAATGACATGGAAGTATTAGAAACAAAAGACAAAACCTAAACTCATAAACAAAATTAAACTTAGAAAAACAAAAAGAATTGAAGAATAAGAAATCAAAAACAGTGAAGAAGATGTTGTAAGAAAAGGTTGGCATGCGAAACTTGTTTGACATAGTTTGAGTGCATATAAGCCGTATACAACACAAAATGAACCGATTAAATTGTTTAAAACAAATAATAAATGGTGAATCATCAAGGAATTAACAAAAACAACCAATGAAATTTCTTAGAACAACAAGCATAAATCATAATAGTGAAGAACAAAACTATGTTGAACAGGTTTGCACGTGGAGGAAATTTTAAGCAATTGGAAGATATTTTGATTGAAAAAAAAGGCTATACATATAAGAAATTAAATGGTAAAACAAATAAGAAATGGTAAAAACAACGAATTAAAATGCCTAAAACAACAAGAACAAAGAAGAACAACAAGGTTCGGCAACATAAATTTTCAGAAACAAGGTTCGACAACAAGGTTTGCAAATTTGAATACATGAGTAGGATTTAGGGTATTTATAGATGAAGGTAGCTTGCTTCTTAAGCTATCGTAATCCTAGTTAACTAAGGTGAGGTGTGGTGGCTTATGGAAGTCATGTATTCTCCTTTGAGATGCTCTAGGAACCCTTACTAGTGTGACAAGTTAAGGTTTCTAGAGTTTCTTTATTTCATCTACAAAGTACTTTTGAAAAGAAACCGAAATAGAGTTCCTATACAAGTTTATTCTAGTATTTATACAAATAGTTTATCTGTCTTTTATTCTTGTGTATTGTGTATTTGATGACCCTTCATCAAATATGTTGTTCAAAACTCAATTGCTTCCTCAACAATGCATCTCTCAACAATAGATGTTTTTAGATGATATGGATTCTTCACATACCCTTTCAACATCTTCATGCATCACTCAACTAGGTACACCCTGTTGAAATTTAAGATTGCACTAAGTTATATTTGATGCATCCAAACTCTCATGAAGAACAAAAATGGTTATATCAAGGAGGATGAAGACTATGATTGTCTTAGCATGTGTATTGATTTTATTTAGATGTAATCGGTCTATAAGTTTCTTTATATCAAAGTAAATAATCCATGAGAAACTAAGAATAGTGTTTTTTAAATGTTTGTTATTGCCTAGAACTTATTCTTGGTATTAAGGAAATTTCAAATGTATTAAAATTATGTTTTCATATGTTAAAATTACTTAAAACCTGAAATTGTTATGTAGAGATGTTTAGTTTCTTAAAAATGTTGTTTAACAGATTGAAATCTCTTTGTTTTAAGGAGGTTGTTATATGTTATTATTTTGAACAGATTAAAGACTCAAATTACTCAACTATTTTCACCTTACGTGAAATCAATTGGTTGAATCAATTTTTTAATCCATTAAAAATAACATAACAATTGAAAAATTGTTTTGTAAGGTTTATAAAAACATCTTTTGAAAATCTTTTAGAAGAGAATTTTAACATTTTTCTATTAGAATATATGACCTTAAACAAGAGGGGAATGAATTGTTTATAAAAGATTTTCGCAAACTTTAAAGGTATAATGAAGTTCAAAGCATAATCACTGATATAGAAATCCAGAAAGCAATCAATTAAAATTGTTTAAGTTGATTAACAGAAAATCAACTGGTTGTTTCTGCGATTCAATCTGTTGTTTATATCAGGAGAATTAAAAAACAACTTTAAAACATAAATGAAATGGGTTAAGGGTAAGAGAAAAGCACACAAACAATTTATACTGGTTCACTCTTATCCCAAGAGCTACATCTAGTCCCCAGAAACCACTGGGTATCTACTATGCAATCAAAATCCATATTACAAATACACCACCAAAGAAGTGACCTTGAACCCCACAAGAAACACACTACCTTTGGCAAACCACACCAAGAGTGTTGATCTTGAACACCTCAAGAACACACAACACTCCTTGGCAACACAAATACAGTAATCAAGGAAGAAGAGAATAGAATACACATAGGTATTACAAAGCTTAAAGTTCAGAAATACAACCCAATCCTATTCCACTTCTTTGAGAAAACCCAAAAGCTTGAATGCAAATCTTGAAAACTCAAATCTGTTTTCACACTTTCACAAATGTCTCAAAACTGTTATCTAACTTTAAGAGAGTATAACAACCTCTTTAAATACTCCAAAAGATGTTAAAAACATTTAAAGCAGGACCTTATTCAGTTAGAAAACATTTAAAGCTGATTTGCAAACATAACAAAAATTTTGTTATGGATTTTCAACAAACATTCGGTTGAATTATCGAAACAACCGATTGAATTGGTTTGACAACAAAGTTAACCAAGTCAAACAGTTTCAAACCCTTTTTAAAAAACTCTAAGTGATAAATAACCGATTGAAACGACAAAACAACAGGTTATTTTTCCACTTCTTTATAAAACAATCTTTTTCAAAAAGGTTTTGATTCCAAACTGTTTTAGATTCAAACAAAGATTGGATTACATAATATTCTACCCAAAACCCACCCACACACACAGCAACTCCAGCCTTCCATCAAACACCATGGATTTGGAGACATCAAAGCTTCAAGATCATCCTTGATAAACATTTTCAAAGTGAGAAGTAAGTGATTTTTTTAGAGCACTTTTCTTTGAGTAAGTACTTTTAATTCTTGGAGAATTATTGTTCCATTATTGGATTATATATATTGATTTAAGAATTTTTCCTTGAATTTCTAGAACTTGGTAGTTTTTGTAGTAATTCAGGTTTAGTTGTTCCTAGATTCTTTTGTTTTTAAAGTTTTGGTATTGAAATTAAATAGTGTTTTTGATTTCTTTAGAGTAGTAGTGTGTTGCTTGAGGTTTAGTTCATTCTTTTAGGGTTCAAAACTAATAATCTTGTGTTATAAAAATTCTTTGTCTTAGTGTTATCTCAGCTAGTATGGCTAAAAAATTAGATGTAGCTCTTAAGGAATAGTGAACTAGTATAAAAACCTATGTGTGTTTCTCTTTATCTCTCTCTTTACATTTTTGTATTCAGATTTTTAAGTATTTTTTGTGTGCTAAATAAATCAACTATTTAATTACTTGACCTGATAAATTTAACTAGTTTGTTTTTCTTATTTCTATTGATGAAATGTATTTTCAATTTTGTTGTTCTATACTCCAATCACTTATTTTTCTTAAGAATTTAATCTTAACTCATATTTTTAAAGAAATTTTTAAAAGTTTAATTCAAACCCCCTTCTTGAACTCGGCCTATATTTTTAACAACTATGTTTATAGTTGGTTCTTAAAATTTATTCAAGTTTCAGTCCTTGCATTTTCGAAATGGCTGAGAATAAATTGCCTTTTGCTATAGTGCCTCAATAAATTGACCACCTATGTTTGGAGGAGTGAATTATCAATTTTAGAAAGTTAGAATGAAAATTTTTATAGAATCAAATGATTTGGGCACATGGGGATGTGATTGTTAATGGTCGTTTTATGCCTAAACATGTCATGGACAATGAACTTGTTGAAAACCCATGGGCTAACTAGTCTGAGTCTAAAAATAAAATAGCTCAATATGATTGTATGGCAAAGAAAATTATAACCTTTTTATTGAATCTTGATGATTTTTTCAGGGTATCACATCTCGACTAAAGAAATGTGGGACATTTTGGAAGTTACTTATGAAGGGACTTCATATCTTAGACATGCTAGGAAATATGCTCTCATACAAGAATATGAGCTCTTTAGAATGCAAAAGGGAGAACAATCGTAGATGTAAAAAAAATTTACACATATTATAAATCATCTCATTGGTCTTGGAAAAACCATTCACAAGGAAGAACAAAAAATCAAGGTCTTGAAATGTTTGGATAGGTCATGGAAACTCAAAGTCACAACTATTTCAGAATCAAGAGACTTTACCACTTTCACAACAATTTCTTTGTTTAGTAAGTTGATGGAACATGAAATTGAAAATAATATACTGAATGAGAAGGAAAATGGAGACAAAAGGTCAAAGAAATAAGATTAAGGTCATTGGTTTGAAAATTCTAGAAGAACAAATGATTGCAGTGACACCGAGACATTAAATCTATTGACCAAATTTAGCAATTTTCTTAAAAAGAAAAGGAAAGACAAGGTATAGTTAACGAAAAAGGTCAATTCTAGAAAACCTACTTAATCTGGTTCTTCAAATTTCACATATTCTTGTTGTCGAAAACAAGGACATATCCAAATTGAATGTCCAAATATTTCAAAAAAAAAAAAAGGCCATGATAGGAAAGAAGAAACATGAGGAAAAAATATAAGAGGTTATGTAGTATGGCAGAACAATGATGATGATTCATCGAGTTCTATGCCAATAGAAGATGAAGAAATAAAATTGTGTTTGATAGCTGAACATGAATCTGACACCAACAATGTAAGTTCAAATTCATCTGAAAGTCATGAAAATTACAGTAAATTATTAGATGCATTTAAGGAAACTCATGAGGAAGCTAACAAACTGGCTCTTTCATAAACAAATTGCTAGAAAACAAGGTCAAAAGAGGAACTAAGTAATATTAAATCCGATTTTGAAATTCTAGAAATCATTTACAAAACTTCTTCTTGTAAATGTGCTAAAGAAAGTAAATCTGTGAATAATTGTGAAAGTTGTGAAGTTTTACAAAAGAATGTTCATTATCTTATAAAAACTGAGTAAGTTTTCTATAAAAACTGAGTAAGTTTTCTATGAGAAGAGAAAAACTGTAAACCTTGCTTAGATCTCAAAACTATTTTGGAAAGCTAGTTTGGGATTACAAATCCAAATAAAAAAACAAAACCAAAAAGTGTTTTTTTAAATACAGTAAAACACATTCCAAACCATTTGTTACCTATTTCCATTATTTGAAGAGAGTTCATAGTGCTAGAAATGGCAAAGTTAAAAAGTATGATATACAAAATGGCTTAGTTAGATGGGTACCTAAATATTTGGTTTGGGCTCATTTTTACAACACCAATACCTCTTGTAGGATCATAAATTTCACAAATATGTTAGTTAATTATGATATTGTACTCCTTTTCTTGTAAGTATCCAACACTTAATAAAATACAGTTCAAAACACAAATATATAGCATGTTAGAAATTATTTAAACAAAACCATTATTGGTTTTTGTTTTAATATAACATTGTCCTATCACTTTCACTATAGAGCAATGACCAAACCGTACAGTAGAATGGATATTTTTATTTAGAAATGAAAAAGGATACTTACTTCCACTGATATAGTTAATGCAACCTATATCTGCATGTCATAAATATGGTTCAACATTCTTTATGTCTTGAACAACCATTAACAAAGCCAATTTTCCTCCGTCATTTCGGCTAGATTTAAACCCTCTCCTTTTTCCTTTGTTATAAGGTAAATTGGTATAACATTCAGAAACATAATGATCAAATTTATGGCATCTAAAACATTATACCTTATATTTTTCATACTTCTTTTTCTTACCTTTTCCTTGAGTTTTATCGTTACTGTTTTTGGAATTGTTGTTGAAATATCTAGCTCCTTGTCCCCTCAATGCTTTGCCTCCACCTCTACGCCATCCTCTGAAATTGTTGGAATAAGTTTTGATAGAAGTCTTCAATGTTTTCTCTTCAAATTCTGATTGCTTAATTTTTGGATTAGGATCCAATACTGAACTTTATTGTTCATCGAGTGAAATATCATAAATATCCTTCAACAATTATATGACACATTCAACAAAATTAAATTTTGGTAATAAATATTAAAGTATCCTTTGAATAACTAGTTATTTTGTTTTGTCATCATAATGCGCATCTTGTTCACAAATGATAAAGTATAATATGATTGATTCTTTATACTTAAATTGTTTTGAACTTGTTCTCACTGGTTGACTTCGGGTTGACAGATGGGCAAGCTCTGCTTCTAGTCTGTCTCCTCCTGACACACTGGAACAACGCTCCGTTGAGACAGAGGGGTTTCTACCTGTTGCTCACACTCTGACGATCAAGTCAGTGAAAGCATACAAAATAATAATCAGTTTCAGTCTCTAGTACTCAGAAATAGCGTCCCTTTACTCTAAAGCCCCTTTTATAGTTATTCCTCTAATAGCTTTCACTCACGAGAATATAATCTTTACTGAAAGCACAAAATAATAACAGAAAATCGTCTGCTCACGTGCACCTTTCATGTTTGGGTGCTAACAATAGAAAAATATTCTGTCCACAATCACCTTTAGTCACGGTGTTAACAACAGAAGAGAATCTCATGCGCCTTTATTCTCGAGTGCTCACCACTTATTTAACAACTTCATATATTCAACTAATAATTTTTTGCTTATATTTATTTAACTAACAGCTATGTGCATATTCATATATATTTTATTCTAACAGCTAAATATATATCGACATATATATATATATATATATATATATATATATATATATATATATATATATATTTATAATATATACTCTTTTATAGTGACAATTTTTTATATAACTCTCTGTTTTTTTCAAAAATAAATTTTTTTATGTT
>Ga0123342_1008953_pt1 | contig 12264 bp, 5 predicted proteins | sample Turbeawhitnodule_FD_89960 | JGI IMG/M metagenome (GOLD analysis project Ga0123342, IMG submission 89960) | Root nodule microbial communities of legume samples collected from Mexico - Turtle bean Mexico white nodule | ecosystem: Host-associated > Plants > Roots > Nodule | place: Mexico: Nepantla... | reverse complement strand
CTAATAATAATTAAAATAAATTTATTAAATAATAATATTAACAGTATTTTTTTATTTTAAAAATATTTTTTATATGTATCTATAATAAAATAAAAATATTAAATAAATTTAGGGTTTAGTATTAATAAAAATAAATACTAATAATTAATAATAAAAAAATTATAATATATAAAAATAAATATACAATATTTTAATATTAAAATTTTTAGAAAAAATATTTCCTTTTTAAAAATTAGGATAAATTTTTACATTCTAATATTTAAAAAAAATTAAAAATTCCTCCCACATATCACATCACTCACCATCTTTAATAAATTTCATGTTACTAACCAACTCTAATAATTTTTCTCCACAACCTAACTCTCTTAACTATTTCATCTTAAATCAATCCAAATTCATTTCCCGAAATCCTCACCTTTCTTCTTCCTAATCCACTAATCCAAACACACCATATAAAAGTAAATCCAAAATGAGTTGAACAGAGAAAAAAGTTGGAAACAATTCTGAAACCAAATTCTTATATTCATCATAAGCCATAAGACCATGTAAAATGAAGATGCATGCATGCATACCTTCAGCTGTTCTTTCTCTGCCATGAATCCCTCAGTGCGGAGGAGCTCTTCATCTTCTCCCATGGGAGAGAAGAACACCTTCGGACACCTCAACTTCACACCATACTTTCTGCAGAAAGGGACCCACTCTTTCGCGAACTCCACAGCCTCTCTCATCCCGTACAGAGTCACGGGACACCCACCGTCGTCGGAGAGATACACCGCCAGTTTGCCGGAGGGGTAATCCATGGCCATGGCGGAGATAACAGTGTCCATCACCTGCACGGTGGGCTCCTTCTCAGGATCAAGCGTGCAGACAAAGATATCCACCGCCGGCAGCTTCTCCTCGCCGGGAAGCTTCTCCGTGGCGACAGAGCGCGTGACCGGGCGCCACCGGAAGGCCTGGTTGTAGAGCCAGAGCTCGGCGAGGATGGCCTCAGCCAGCGTCATGAGAAACCATGGGAGCGTTGGCTGGTGCAGAAGATGAGTTGTGCGGTAGTAGAAGAGAGAGAAGAGTGCGAGTGAGTGGAAGAGTATGTGAAGTCTGGTGAGAGAAAACCATGGCTGAACGGTGTGTGTGTGCAGGGTTGCCATGTCTCTTCTGCTTCTTCTACGTGCCAACTCACCTCCTTTTATTCTGTAAACCTACACGTGTCACACTCCTAATTATGCATGCACTTCCTTTATCTTCACACACTCTACAAAATGTGTCATAATTAAGGGAATTAGGTGATGCACAATAATAACATTCACATTCATGTGTTTTTATTTAACCAATAATAATTCTTTAATATCTACCCTTTTCCTCTTATTTCCACTTATAACTTCTTTTTGAGAATGAAATATTATATTTAATTAATAAAAAAATATTATTAATTGTTAAGTGAAGTATAAAAAAATATAATGTGGAAGAAAATAAAATTGTTGAGGCTTTTCTTAAAAAATAACATTTCACTTAACAATCCACTTTAATATTAAAATTTTAAATGAAAAAATAAAACAAATATTATTAAAATATTATTATTTAGGAATGTTAAATGAGTGATTTTTGTTTGTGATGGTGTGATCACCATGTCAAAGTATTATCATGTAATTTAATGAAGATGTGATTTCTGAGCTTCATTGAAAGCATTTAAAGTAGTGTGGGGTTGTATGTTTATATTGGGAATAGTAAAATGTAGGTGTAGGGCTTAAATAGATAAAATAAAATGAATGCTTCACCACGAGTTCATTATTTTTTATTATATTCACCAAAAATACTTTTTATCAATTAATTTAGACTGAGTAGAATAATCCCATTGAAAACGGTAACCTTATTTCTCCACCAATTTAACAGGATTTTCATGATCAAGACTTCAACTCAATGTCTTTAGTGAGTTTGATATAATTTTATGTCGATGGATCTATTTTTTTATTTCTTAAAATGGATACATCTTAATTGTTTTACTTTATAAATAGAACCCACATACTATACATACTAAATATTATTATTATTATTATTAAATATTATTATTTATTATTAATATTATTAATTTTATTAAATATTATTAATATAATACTAATTATATTATTTATATTATTATATTAATATAATACTAATTATACTATTTATATTATTATATTAATATTATTAATTCTATAATATTAATAATATGTATACTTATTAGTTATGATTATTATTATTTATTAATATTAATTATGATTTTATAATTATTCATATTATAATGATACTTTTAATATCATGTATATAATAATTATTATGATATAATAATAGTTGGTAAGTAATAGAGATCCGTGGGTAATAGTTGGTAGGTAATAGAGATCCGTAGGTAAAAGTTGTATGTAATAAGATTCGTGGATAATAGTTGGTACGTAATGCTAAATTTACCTACGGATTCAGAATTTGTGGGTAATATTCATATGTAAGGTTGTTCGTGAATAATATTCGTAGGTAATGCTGAATTTATCTACGGATTTAGATTCGTAGGTAAAAATTCGTAGATAATACTAATTTTTTTTGTAGTGATTATTTAAAAATCTAAACTTTTGTGTGATTGAATGATGTACTTATGTGTGATATTATATATGAATAATGTGAAATTATGATTCATACATAATATTTTCAGGAAAGAAAATACCATGTTGAAATTGTTAAGGTGTGCATTTATTAGTGATTCATCTAGAATGTAGTATCTTGACTTACTGATATATTGGAATCATATAGATGAATATTATCAAGTGATGATAAGTCGAAGGAGTTTCATATGATTGAATTTGCAGTTTGAAAGATATCTTATATGACTTGTTATATGAATTAACCTTGTCATATGAAATTATTTGGTACTAAGTTTATTATGTGGTATGTCTGTGGATTTCACAACAGGGTGATATGAAATGTGTAGATCTCTTAATCTAAGTCAATGCACGATTCTTTCGAAAGTAGAGTAAAATATTTATATATGTTAGTCAATAGATTTCAAACATGAGTATTGTTAAACAGGAGATAAGTGTAAACATTTAATGTCTAGTTATATGAATGAATGAAATTTTGTGATTCATAAGTTCATAGTTGTATTCGCTGAATTAGATTAAATGTTATGATTCGTGTGTTCTGATGTAAATTAAGAGACATGAGAACCTTCTTGAATGCGTATTATTTTAGTTTTATGTTATATCTTAAAATGTTTTTAATTAAGTTTAAAATTAAGTAAAGATAATATATAGTGTTATATATTTATATGAGAATTTTTTTATACTAATTTGTTTGTTGGTTAAAAAATAAATAGTTAAACGTAAAATATTTTTTTAAAAAAAAATAAAGAAAATATATTATTATTACTTTTTTGAAGTGTAATATCGAATTAATAATATAAGTATTTAAAATAAGGTAGTTATTAAAATAACAGTATAATATAAAAAATGGAAGAAAAGTAATTAAATAAACGTAAACATGTTTTTTTTTTTATGTTAGAAATTTGAGATCAATTTTTTAAGATTAAATATTAAACAACGATTTTATACGCAACAATTTATAAATATTTTATTATAAAATTAAACTAAGATAATATAGTCATTTATTTATTTTAGAAAATAATTTTAAAACATTTCCTAAAAATTAAGAAAAATATTGAAATTAGCTGATGATGTATAAAATCATTTTTTGTTATTATCTAACGCACCATTTGTTTTCTACTTAAATACAAACGTTATTAATTGTGTAACATAAAAAATATATTATATAAGTTTTAGAAAAAAAATCCAATCATAATTATATATATTATATATATTTATTTTTCGTAGTAATTTTTTTAATATAATAATATTTACTATAATCACTAGGTGAGTTATACTATTATTGTTGATTGTTTTCTACTTGTCGTTTATCTTCTCATTTTTTTTTTGTTTCTAGGGATTATTTTGTTATTATAATTGTTAAAATCTATTGTTGTGATTGTCTTTTACTTAATAATTGTCCGCATACCAATAAATGTATGTTGGACGAATTAGAGTTGACAACTCATGATGAATCTGCTTATTACTTATTGATAATCATCTTTTAATAGTTTTTAATTGTTGTCTTAATTGATTATTTTTCTATAAATTAACTGGTTGACTATAGTATGTTTTTATTTGTAACATATAATTGTCCATACAATCATCATGAGAATCAACATATTCGGTTGAACCCAAACGGAAGCCCAATTTGAGTTACAAATCCACTAAGAGTACTAAGCAATTCTTTCAAAAGAAATAGGTAAATCAAATCTGCCACGCTACGCTCAAAAAATTATTAAATAAAAACTAATTTTACAGAATAAATAATTAGTTATTATTTGATTAAATTAAAAATTATTTTATAAATTAAAAAAATTATTAATATATAAAAAAGTTTTTATTATTAATAAAAATTTATAAAATAGTTTTTAAATATTGGTATATAACTATTAGCCACCAAGATTTTAGGTATTTATTATTTTATATTATAAATTAGTCTCTATTAATAGCTAAAATCTTTAGATACTAATTTGAAATCTAATATTAGTAGCAAAAATCTTGGTAGCTAATTTAGATACCAATTTAGAAATCATTTTACAATTTTTATTAATAATAGAAACCAATTTACATACCAGTAATCACTACAAAAAAATCATGAAATATAAACCAATTTGTAGAGACCATTTTAGAAACTAAAAAGAAATTTGGTTTCTAAATTAGTTTCTATTATTTTCTATTATTGTTAAATAGTTTCTAAATTGGTATCTAATTAGCAACCAAGGATTTTGCTACCAAATTTATAAACTAAATAATTGGTAGTTAAAACCTTAGTTGCTAATTAGATACTAATTTAGAAACTATTTAACACTAATATAAACTAATTTAGAAACCAATTTTTTTTGTAGTTTCTAAAATGGTCTCTAGTTTCTATTGTAACTAATTATTTTGGTCTCTAAAAATTGGTTTCTATTTCATGATTTTCTTGTAGTGAATTTTTTAGTCTCTAAACTAATATCTATTTTAGTCAATATAATAACTGATTATTTTCGATCTCTAAACTTAGTTACTATTTAATGATTTTCTTGTAGTGAATAAAAACTTGTGATGTGTCATGATTAATATGTAGCTATGTTTGTAATTTTATATAGGGTTAAATATGTTTTTTTTCCCTGTATTATAATAGGAAATTGATTTTCGTTATTGGTTCATATTTTAGACCATTCAAATACTTATAGTATGAAGATAATTTGAATGAGTCATTTTATAGATAGAATTTGTTCAATTTGAGGTTCCACTTCATCAATCTATTGGAAGTAGGGATAGTGAACATTAGTATGCAATCAAAACATTAACGAATTTAAAAAAAATTAAAAATTAATATTTGAAAAAAACTAACAATCATTTCACATACAAAATGACCCATTTCAATCATTTCCATATTACAATTATTTGGATGGTCTAAAATTAAAAAAAAAAAAACTAATTTCATATTATACTAACGGATAAAAAAATATTTAAACTTTATATATATATATATATATATATATATATATGAATGTGAATAATTAGTTAATAATAGGGGATAGTCTCTTCTATAACCATTAAATTTACCAATTTTTATTTACAGTAGTGTTGAGACAATATTATTTGTTGTTATTTTGTTTTTAATACCTGTATATTACAAATAAAATATAAAGAGAAATGCTTACATCATTAATTGTAATGAAATCATATAACTCATTAACAAATGTGATAAAATTGAAATTCAAAGGTCCAAGAAAGATAAAGACACGATGACATTGTTTATGAAAAGAATTCAGTGGTCAAGTTAATTAAATAAACTATAGAGCAACCATGTATACAAGTAGAAATAAGTCTCACTAGCACAAAACATATAAACAATGACTATTTATTTAATGTGGTTTTAGGGTTAATCGTTGTCATTCAAAACGCAGTGACATTTTTTAAATTAATTTTATTTACAAATGTGACTATTTGTAATAGCCACATTCTTAAAGCAAAACGCAAGATTTACGAATGCGGCTATTTAAATAGCCGCATTCTTAAATCAAAGCTCATGATTTACGAATGCAACTATTTTTACCCTAATTTTGAAACGCACCACTTATGCTTTCATACTTTTTTTCTTTTTGGCTTTGCATTTTCTCTTTGTTTTTGCTCTGGTGTACCTATCTTCTCCTGCGAGTTTCATTGTGTTCACGTACCATTGTAAGTTCGTTTCGATTCGCTCTCTTTCTTCTTCACCAATGGTCTATAAATTTTTTTCGTTTCACTTATTTATTTTCTTTCTTGCATTGGCAAAGGGTTCTCTGACACTTCATTTTGTCTTTTGTTTTTGCTCTCGTGCTTCCTCTCCTTTTCTACGAGCCTTCATATAGTCTTCTTTGTGCCATTGCAAGTTCGTTTCGAGTTCTCTTTCTTCTTCACCATTGGTTTATATATATTTTTTTGTTTCTCTTATCTATTTGTTTTCTTGTATTGACGAAGGTCACCACTGCTTCATTGTCTGTTGTTTGGATTTTTGCTATGTCGTATTTGCTTCATTGTTGTTGCCACCGCTATTGTTGCCTTAGGGTTTATGACTTTAATTTTTTTTTAAAATTAAATAAGAATGCGGCTATTTATCATAGTCGCAGTTATAAATCGCATTTACGAATGCGGCTAAATAGCCGGATTTGTAAATCTTCGATTTAAGAATGTGTGTTGATCAAGTGCGGCTATATAACCACCCTTATAAATATAAAATAACCGCACTCGTTTCGCCTTTCTAAACTAGTGTTTTTCTATGGTTCTTCATCTAAACTAGTGTTTTTCTATGGTTCTTCATAAATACATACTATTGTAAATAAAATTGCAAACAATGTCATGTTATTATCCCCTCGTGTTATTATTAACTAATTATTGACATTCATTTTGTGTCTCATATATAGAATTGCAAACATAAGGACATATATATCAAACATGGCACATCACAAGTCTATATTATTATGAACCAAAATCAAGTGGCAGATTGAGTTGTCCTAAGCAAGTACCACAAAACTACCATACTAAATTCAGTCTTCAATCCCACTCCCATGCATTATTTAGTTTCCTTACAACTAGGATTTTGTTAGTGATGGACCACTCCTCAAGAACTATGTAACACAAACATGTTCCATCCTTACTATAATATTAGTCACCATCACTTATCCAAATCCTATCAGATTTTCAAACTCCAAAATACCTCATTCACTTCACTCAATCCAAAGAAATCAATTTTTTTATTAACAAGAAAATAATAAAACAATAGAAGTATTTCAGGAATACTCCAACACTTATACAACAATTCTTATACAACACATCTTAACAATATCATCTACTTTTACAAGATAAAACATACAAAATAATAACTCCTCAAACACAACCTGAAAATATAATATTTCATAAGAAAATTACACTACATTCAAAACCATATTCTACATTTCAAATAAAAAAGTTCTGAAGAGAATAAAAAAAACCTCATACAAAAGTCGAAACCAAACAATTCCTCAAATTATTTCTACCTTTAAATTTCAATAAGACTCATTTTCTTCTTAATAATTCTTCTTTTTTATTAGTAAACCAACCCAGAGACTTTGAACTTCCCAAAAAAAAAAAATGAATGAGAAGATGAAAAATTATTAGCCATAGCCTAGCCTATAGAGTAGTGAATCCAAAGAGGCAGCGAACAAAAACCAGTTTGAAAAGCCGCAAGTCCAGGGGCAGCCACAAAGCCATATTGCTTTCACATCTCTCTTAGGGTATTTTAGTTCTTCACTGTCAACAAACAAAATCAAATAAAATAAATAAAAGGAAAGATGTGGATGAAGCTCTTGCGAAAATTCCTTTCATGTACCTATCATTTTTTCTACATATACCTATCCTTTCTTTCACCCATTCTTTTCCTTTTCACCCAATTTTCCATACCCAAAAAACCAATATATATTTCAAAGAATCAATCTTAATTAATTCCATTCATTTTAAACTAAATGTCTTCTAAACTTCCCTAATCAACACCATGCTTATGTAATCAACAAAATAAAGGTGTATTATATTTTTTTATCAATAACAAATAAATTGTAACATTTAAGAGATGTTAAAAAGAAAATCTAATCTAATGATTCCATATACGAGATATAATTATCAAATAATTTAATCATCATAGTTTAAATGTCTCATGTTCTTGCACCAAGATTCGTGTAATAAGAAACAAATAATTATAACACACAATCCGGTAATAGAAAACAACACGCTGAGAGAAAAAAAAACAGCACATTAAGGAACTCCCTTAAAAAATGTTTCCTTTGACTGGGAAGCACCCTCGGTTAAGGATTCTTTGCATGTATACTATTAAAGGTTGATTTGCAGAAGATCATCACAAATTCCAAATTTGTCTTCAGCTGATGTTTTGCACAAAATTTTACTATAAATTTTAGTTTTATTATATTTCATTCATCTTATAATTTATTGTGAATAAGGTTAAATTATATTAAATTATGGATCTCTCTTTCTATATATGGTGTGTGAATGGGCACAAGTGTATGAGATTATAAAACTACTACCTTGTAAGTTGTATTTGCATGTTGCATTCAAATCCCCTTAAAAAGAATACTCAAATTATTTTATATTAGATTTTGTGTCTTTTGGTAAGTAGTTTAAATAAAACAAAGTTGTTTGGCACGAAAGCTTTCTGCTTAAAAGTTGTAGCAATTTTTTCACAGTAAATAAAAAAAATTTGAAGATTTTATACTCATAAATCACTGGTTGCCTTTTATTAAAGTCATTAAAAAAATAAAGGATTAAATATGTTTTTTTTTTCTCTCTATTATAACATGAAGTTGATTTTGATCTCCGATTCAAACTTTAGACCATCCAAATACTTATAGTATGAAAATAATTGAAATGAATCTTTTATATGTAAAATGATTAGTTTTTTTAAATATGGTTAGTTTTTTTTTCAAAATTCATTGTCATTTTGATTGTAAGCTAATGTACACTCTAACTACTTCTAATGGGTCGATAAAATGAAATCTCTAATAGAATCAATTTTATATAAAGAAGAATCTATTGCAATTATTTTCATAATATAAATATATCATTTTCATACTGTAAGCATCTGAATAATCTAAAATTTAGATCAGAAAAAAACTATTCAATAGTGATATTCTCGAAAGGATATGCAGCAAACATATATGAAACATACAATTGATGTAAGGGTGTAAGGAAACATATAATGCAAAGAAAAAAGAGAGTAATATATAAGTAAAAAAGAAAAAAGAAAATGATGAAAGGGTAGTGGAATTTGGTAGTGTGTAGGATAAACTGGCCAATGAAATGCATGGTGGAGATATGGTGATGGCAATCACACACACCAAACTTATATGGTTCGGTTAGTAAGGAACAGTCGACGATAACTTTGCCTTCAAAATCTTTCTCATTCCAATTTTCCATTATTATTGCACCTCACTAACATTAATAAATGAAAATCATTTTTAAAATCTATTTTCCCTCTCGTTTAATTTATAGATTGTGACTAAGGGTCTCAAATCAAATTAAAAAAATAAATATGTATTCTGAAATTTAAGTCGCGTTAATAAACTAATTTCCATTTTTAAATTAAATAATTCAAAATCAAAATCAAATACATCTATATGGTTTAATAAAATAATATTATTGTAAAATGTTTTATATTATAGTTATTTTTAAAAACAAATTGGTTCATTAGTTTACCAGCTGATCTAATACAAAATTATATGAGCTATAAACTAAACTAATTGAAAAAAATAACTCAATTTAATTAAGTCGTATTTGTTAGACTTCCTCAATCCATACCTTTTTTGGATATTATATTGTTAATGTAGAGGTTTACTTTTTCACTACATATGTTTTACTTTTGTATGGTTTGGCTTCTATTATAAAACTATAAGAAAACTATTAAATAAAAAATAAATTTTAAAAATAAAAATTAATTAATTATTATATTGATTAAATTAAATATTATTTTAAAAATTAAAAAAATTATTGGTGTTTAAAATAAATTTTATTATTAATAAATAGTTTAGAAACTATTTATTAATAATAAAAATTATTTTAAACACCAACAATTTTGTCATTTTAAAAATAATATATAATTAATTATTTTTTTATTTTTAAAATTAATTTTTATTTAATAATTGTTTTAGTAGTGTACATCGCTGAATGATAAACAGAGTAGTACGTATACAATTATTTATTGGCAAAAATGGCACAATATCCATCTGTTAATGTTGATGCCACACTGCATACAGTTCATCTTTATGAATTGTTTGCTTTTAATTCGTGACAAGTTTACATCCTTCTATTTACCAATGTAACTCTTCCTTTTGCCAACATCTATAAGTTAAATAATGCAAGCACTGTTCATTTTAATGTATTGGAGAAACAAATAGAAATAGAGAGAGATAAATATAATATATTTCAAATTTGTTTTAGGTCTCAATGTGGAACCAGTTTTAATGTGGAGGTTGAATTTAATAGAAAAAACTAGTTAATTTCTTAGAACAAGATAACGATATTTAAATATTAACTAAACTATGTATTTTTTTTATATATATAAAATCTTTCATGTTAGGCATCATTATGCAATTTGACATTTCAGGTAGTTTGACACCTCAAGTAATAACAATCATTTATCATTACAAGAAAAAAAATATTATTAAAAAAAGAAAAATACAAAAAATATGGGAGACTAGACCAAAACTCATTGTTAACAAAAACGATACATAGGTAGACTATACTTGTTCATAAATAATTCTAAGAAAAGATTAGATGAAAACCTATTATACCAATGAAATGATTATCTATAAATAAATTCTAAATTAACTAACTTATCAACACACACATTCCCTCCCAAAAAATATGAGTAATTATGCACTACAAGAAAATCATGAATTAGAAACCAATTTTAGAGACAAAAATAATTAGTTGTTATATTAACTAAATTATAGACCATTTTAGAAACTTTTTTTTTTGTTTTTTTTCTATTATTGTTAAATAGTTTCTAAATTAGTATCTAATTAGCTATTAAGTTTTAACTACAAATTATTTTGATTCTAAAATTGTCACTATAACAACTACTTATTTTTTGTTTTTAAAATTAATTTCTATTTCATGATTTTCTTGTAGTTTAGTATTTAATCGTATCTCAAATCAAAACTATCCTAAAAGAAAAATACCAATCAATGAAAAAACATATACACACAATTGTGTGATGTGTGCTGACTTTTTGATTGCATGATTTATACCAATTATAACTTGGACATATAATTTGTTTTATAGAATAATTAAGATATAAAAAACATTTTTATCAATGAAATAATGAAAAAATATGTAGCTTTATACAAATTATGATAAAGTAAATTACGGAAATAATATATAATTTTAAACATATTTTTTTATACAATATAGATACAAATTATAACATGTTGAATAACATTGTGTAAATTAGCTTGATGGAATAGTTAAATTTATAATATGCTAGCAGCATAACCTCTCAACAATTATAAAATTTGATTATTCAATATGTATGATAATTCAGTTTTATAACGTTTTTAACTGCTATATAATTGTCTATTAATGATAATTGAATAATATTTTAATTATTTTTTAATACTAATCAATAATATTTAAAATAATTTTAAAACTAACTCGCTGTTAATAAATAATTAAAATATAGTAATTATTAAGAAAAAAAAGAAATATAGTAAAAGATGTGTAGATAATATAAGGGAAAAAACTTTAATATATAAAAACTTATATTCATTACGTGTTTAGGGTTTATTAAGTTATTTATTGCTTTACATAATATGTAATGAATTGTTGAATTTTTAAGTTACGAGAAATTTGTGTATAAAATTAAGATACTTTTAAAGTGTTTCATTTTTTTTTATTAATTTTTTATTAATAAAAAAATAGAAAAAAAATAATAAGAGTTATGATATATTGACATCTTCTGACAGTAACACACATTTGACGTAACTATTACAAAGTGGGATCTCCAACAGTAACGAAGTGAGATTGTGCGGGAATGAGTAGCACAAACTATATTCGGTTCTTAGTAATAACCGGGTGTAATATATATATATATATATATATATATATATATATATATATATATATATATATTATATATTTTTTTATT
>Ga0123342_1008952_pt1 | contig 12265 bp, 7 predicted proteins | sample Turbeawhitnodule_FD_89960 | JGI IMG/M metagenome (GOLD analysis project Ga0123342, IMG submission 89960) | Root nodule microbial communities of legume samples collected from Mexico - Turtle bean Mexico white nodule | ecosystem: Host-associated > Plants > Roots > Nodule | place: Mexico: Nepantla... | reverse complement strand
GTAAAAAAAAAAAAAAAAAACCCATCATGGTCAATAAACCTTTATTTTAGTTGTGAAAAATCAAATGAACACGCATATATTGTTTCTAGAAAAGATATTCCAGAACATTTTGTTGCAATGATAGCTAATTTGGTTTAGCTAATTTGGTCATGCATCCATCAACGAGGTATTAACATATTTAAATATTTATTAATATCTTTTATTTTATAATTATAAACATTCAAAATCATTAACTTCAAATTATTTATTTTAGATATCAAATACTGAAAATGGTGTTCCATCACCTAATCAAATAATATGATCAAGTGCTGGAAGCAAAACGGATTAGAGATGAACAATGTGTGTTTTAATTTTTAAATTATGTATCAATTTTTGAACAATTATGTGTTTTAACTTTAAATTATGTATAAACTTTTGAATAATTATTTGTGTTTTAATTTTCAATTATATGTGTTTTAATTTTCAATGCAATGAAGGGATGCTTATAAGTTTATATCTTATTTCATTTTACTAGTATTTTATTTTTTTATTATGAAAATATATTATGTTTAGTTTAATTGTGCAAACCAGATTATAAAAAAATGGTGGCTAAATTCCAATTATTTAAAATTAAAATTACGTCACTTGAAATCGACATATTATTTTTACAATTTTACTATAATATTGACAGTTAAAAACGTCACAACATATCCTATATAATGGTGCCAAAATCCTTTTCAACGAATTAAATTATGACAGTTATAACTGACATTACTTTTATATAAAAACCGTCACTTTAAACAGTGTTAAAGTGTCGGCTGTTGCGGCGGATAACATAAGACCACCACATTAAACTTTTGTAGCGGTCAGTTTTATGGCGGTTTGGAAAACTGCTACACACGTATATTGTGTCGTTTATAAACGCCAGTTTATATGAAAATAACCGCCACCGTATACCGCATTTTCTGTAGTGGTTGGAGTACTCTCATCAATTAACTCTAGCAATATATATATATATATATATATATATATACATATATATATATATATATATATATATATATATATCATATCTATCATATCTAACCCAATTTAAATCATTCAAAGTCAAATAAAACCAAATCAATAACTCATTCACTTCAGGATTAACTTACACTATATCAACTATACAAATCAACCAATTTTTCAAATTTACACAAAAACATCTACCATAAACCATCCATATCAAAATCAACATATTCACATATGATTTTAAACAATACCCTACATTACTTAGAAACAATCAATTCTGCAAACAAAATTTGGAATTTGTGACCATGTCACTCCCATATCCAAATCTTCTAGCCTATGGTTATATTTGAAATTAAAACTAGGTTCCTTTACCTGAAATTGAGCATATGCTCACTCAGAGTTCCAAATCCTTCAAGGGTAGCTTAACTTGGATGACCAAGTCCTGATAAAAAATCAAACTATATCACCAGGACCTTGAACTAACAGAGACTAATTCTAAAGATAAAAAACATCGCATACAAGCCTAACCTAGAGGTAAAACTAACCAGATCAAAACTAACTCAAAGAAAAATGAGTCAGAATGAACTTACTCTATCTGAGATTGACAGTCTTGTAGAGTTCGTTACCAAGAGTCCAATGATGGATTCTGATTATTGTTCTGATAAGTGAGGAAGTTAGAATATTAGAAAAAAAAAGAAAAAGGAAAGTTTTAGAGAAACAATGATTCTTTAAAAATAAAACTTGAATTTTCTATTTATAAACTATTTTTATTTTAATAATAAAATATACCAGTTATACCTGTTATTTTCTAAATCTTTATATTTTAACCTATAATCTTTAATATATTTATCTATTATATTCCATATGTTCTTATAAATTTAGTTTCATAAACAACATTTTTTAAATAATTATATTTATTATAAATATATATATTATAATAAATATATTTGATTCATGAGTAGAATCTTAACCCAACACATTTATGTTATACAAATTTCAAACCTGTTAGCTTACATAAACGTTTGATTCATATAATATCACAATGTGTAGTTTTTGTGTATATACAAATGTAATAGCACATTTGGTATTCTAAGTTTACAAGATTAAACAATTTTAGTTCAACAATATTAATACTTATAATTAAACATTATTGTGTTTATGTTTGAAATTGGAAAAGATATTAATTTAAGAGAATTAATGAAATTACATATTTTGAATGCAGCTTGAGGTGACTTAATGAGAAAGCATGAGCCAGCAACCTTAAATTGAGCAGCCAAGTGCAAGAGATTTAGAGACAAATGTGGCGCATAGGAAACAGGACAGGGGTTGTGAGAGAAAGTACAGAGACGTCAGAAAGCCAATAGGCATGCATGTCACTGTACAAACAAACTCTTCTACTGCCCTACACACACAACTTTCCTTCTAAGGAAACAAATAAACATTATTATCATTAGTGGAATTAATTAAATTCAGTGCGCAATCGAAGCAGCTAATTTTGTTTTCCCATTTATATTACACTACCCCTCTCATTTTGTAATTTTTTTACCTTTTTCGCCAAGAAACTGTAGCAACACACTTAGCATGGTTGCTGCAACGTGTATGAGGCGGGAGTGGGGCAGATTCCGTTGAGATCCGTGTGCACACGCATTCGTTTTTCGCCGTCGTTCTTTTCCAAGCAAGAATATTCTTCTTTTTTTCTGTTCTCGGAATTCAATTGAATGTCAATAAAACCCCTCTGTTTCCGTGCTTTTCTCTTTCTTCTCCGTGTCTGTGCCCGCGGTTTCATGTGACTCGAGACACTGAGAAAGCAGAAAGGCTGCATTTTGGTTCAGAACTCTGATAGATGGGTAGCTGCCCTTGTTTCGGGTTGAGGAAGAAGAGCAAAGGGAAGAGTGTCAATGCGCGGGACGAGGAAAACAAGAATCGTAAATCTGTAGAGAGAATCAATGATGTCTCTGCAAGTTCTTCAGGTTACCTTCTTTCCGAAAGATTCAATCTTTCAAAAATAATTTTTTATTTGTGTCAATTTTTTTAATGGGTTTTGGGTTTTAAGTCATGATAGGGGACAAATTGGTTTTTAAGTGATGTTTCCAGTGATTGTTGCTTATAGTTCTCATCTCACATGATTCTTATCTTAGGGTGAAAGAAAAGAGGTCTTGGTTGGTTGGTGTTGTCTTGCGGTATTTCTCATTTGAAGATTCGAATTCTGATTAAGTACACTGTACAAAGCTTAGTACCTTACCCCCTGTTCAAATTTCATGCCCCACTCAAAATGCCTTTTTTCGGAGTTGCTACTGTGCTATTTTTCACTCTGGTCTTGGGGAAGCACAAGCATGCATGTTAAATTCTTGGAAGAGATTTTTTATGTCACAATTTTATGAATTGATTGTCACTAGCCTGAGTCTCTGCTTCATATGATATGAATTCTTTTAGGTCTCTGGGAGGCTTGACATAGTGATTGCTGACTGTTCAACTTGGTCTGCACTATTGAGTGGTCTCATTTCTGTATCAAAAGAAATCACATCAGCCTTTGTTGCGTAGAACCTCCTGCATATTTTGAAAACAATTTAGTAATACCACAGCTGTTGGCTACAAATTCTGCTAGGAAAATAACTCATCTCCCTCCTTTTTATAGGCAACTTAGAAAATCACCGCCTGGCTAAAGGAATTGTCCTTCTTGTGAATTAAACATTCTTCAGTGATTATAGATCATTTTTCGTGGTAGTCGAGCACATCCTGATTATCAGAATTTCGTTCATTCTCTACTAATAACCTCTTTCCCAAGGGGGGAGATAGATGTCACTGTGAGTAACTGAGAATATGCTTTTATCAGCTCTGGGGGGAGTGATTTGTCATCTGTATTGGTTGTCGGTTCCCTGCTTCCCATTGAACCTCACTTATTTAGAGTTTTTCTCTTTTACAACCTAGTTTATATTAAACTCATCACCTAGATATGCAGGCACATATATAATTAGTCTAAATTACACAATATGAACTTGCGTATTTTGAGGTGTCTAAGTTTCACATTGGGCATATGAAATGCTTGAAATATTCATGATTTAGTTCTCCTCCTTGACAACTAGCTTTTAAGAGACTTTTCTCAAGTTTTTGAGTGCTTATCATTTAATAAGAGCTAGTGATTAAATAGTCGTAAGCGGATATGGACTTGGGTTTTATAGAGTATGTGAGTCCTACATGATTAATGCATAGTTTTAGAAAATCAATCGTCTTCTATCATATGAACTTTACAATGGAGTAATACCATGGGTAGACTTTGTTTGCAGACTTGCAACAGTGGTGTAAATAATTTTTGTGCTCACAGCAGTTTCAACATCACCTTTTTCTTTTGGTTGTTGAATTTTCCTCTCCTCATCAAACCAATCACACTTAGTGGGAAACAAGTTTTTGTCGCTGTTATTGCTGATGTTGGGTTTACCTGCGTACCTTCCACAATCCTACTGGAACGAGAGGGTCCTTCGAAACTTCCATATCTATTTATACTTTAAATAAAATGTTTTGATTTTCCTACCAGTAACAATATCCCTACACGCAGTTTGTCCACTATTGATAGTTTTTAATCCAGGGATATTTACAATAGAAGATAGGGTAAATGACAAAGTGATGGACATCGTGATTGAGAATTAATCTTTAAGTAGCTACACATAATCACCAATCCCTTCTCCCTTAAGATAATGAAGTTATACAACCAACTTATAGCACGTAATAAAGTATCAATATAGACGTAGACCCCGGATCAAAGGATATAGACGCAGACCCGCGAAGAATATAAGCAGAAACATAAAGCTCTAATAATGAGCTGATTTTAGCTTGTTTTAGGTTTTTTTTCCTATTTTTTGTTCTCTCCTTTTCAATTTTGTGAGTTGTTCTATTATGCAAAAAATGTTGTTATAGTTTAAAAGCGGGATGTCTTTCTATTATTTTTTGCTTTACTTGTATACTCTAGTGATCATAACTTGGTTTGATACAGGAAATGGACCAGAAGAAAACCCAAAAGAGGAGGGCGAAAGTCCTCATGAGGCCCGGATATTTACCTTCCGAGAGCTTGCAACAGCAACAAAAAATTTTAGAGATGAAACCTTTATTGGGCAAGGTGGATTTGGCATTGTTTACAAGGGAATGATTGGAGAAAATCAGGTATAACTTGATGGATGGATTTTCTTTGTGTGCCTGTTTCTGCGTTTACAATACCCATTAGTATGTTACATTGCTGTGCAATATAATTCTCTTAACAAGCTACGGGATTTGATCAGGTTGTAGCTGTTAAAAGACTTGATACTACAGGTGTCCAAGGGGAGAAAGAATTTCTGGTGGAAGTTCTCATGCTTTCCCTTCTACGCCATTCCAACCTTGTTAATATGATTGGTTACTGTGCGGAAGGGGATCAACGTCTTCTTGTGTATGAGTACATGGCTTTGGGATCCCTAGAATCTCATCTTCATGGTATAATACTATAACGCAACCTTTTTCTTCAATGTCAAATTACAATCACTCACTAGTTACTCCATGTATCTCTTTCCTGCCTTCTTTTCTCCCCATGATTTGGAGGAAATTTTGTAAAAGCTTAGAGTTTATTACTATCCGAAAGGATGAAATAATATACAGTTCATGAAGTTGACACACGTTAGTTCTAAAGGATCTGCAGACAACAATAATTTTAAAACCATGGGGGAGGGGGATTGTACGTGATCAGCGGAGCTGAAGAGGGGTGCTACTAATTTGCTCAATAATGCCATGTTTAGTATCATAATTTGCTCAATATAGCTTAAAGTAACTACTGTATCTTCTCTGTGCTTGACGTGTGTCTTTATTCACCAAATGTACATTTAGATCTTATTTCTTTCATAAGCCAACCTCTTTGCTCCAATGTAGCTGCAACCTTAGTCGTTAGAATTGCATGATTCGGATTTCAAATCACTTGATTCAATATGACTTGTCAATCCTGCAATTTGTGTCATGTGATGAATTACAAATGTCTTTGACTCATGTGATACATGAGTCAATTGGTGCAATTTCATATTATTGATTCATGGATCATATGATTTTAGCAGTACTTTTATTTTATTCTTTTGCTTTTCTTTCACCTTTTCTCGCCAAAAGGAAAAATAACGCTTAAATTGTCTATAATATAAAGGAACTGGAGGAGCACTACACAGAATGCACCGAAACTGATTATTTCACTGTTCCGTAACATGATTGCTCCTTTGTTCCGCCATCGTCTATCCTTATTCTGAAAATTCATACACTCACTTATTGCATAGAATTTTGTTTTGTAGTTAACACGTTTTGTCTGTTTTGGTTTAAGATTATTAAAAAATTACTTTTTCGTTGTATCTTTAATATTTGTTTATGGTTATTTGTAGATGTTTCTCCTGATGAAGAACCACTTGATTGGAATACCAGAATGATGATAGCCTGTGGGTCAGCAAAAGGACTCCATTATCTGCACGATGAAGCAAAGCCCTCTGTTATATACAGGGATCTTAAAACTTCCAACATACTATTGGATGAAGATTTCCATCCAAAACTTTCTGATTTCGGGCTTGCAAAGTTTGGTCCAACCGGAGATGAATCATATGTTGCCACTAGGGTCATGGGAACACAAGGTTACTGTGCCCCTGAATATGCCACTAGTGGAAAATTAACGAAGAGATCTGACATTTACAGTTTTGGGGTTGTGTTATTGGAACTAATTACTGGACGCAAAGCATACGATGATAACCGTGGCACTGAAAAGCATCTGGTAGACTGGGTAAATTCCTATATTAATTATATTTTGTTCCATTACTAGCCCATGAGGAATGCCACACGTTACTCTCTTTTTTCCCTCACTTGAATAATATACATCAGATAAATTAAGTTTTCAGATTTGCTCTGTTTGCATTTCCTGCAGTCTCAGTGGAATGCTATCTTCATTCTTGGTTTTTTCTTAGTTTTCATTATGTACTTGAAAGAGGAAGAAGCTGAGTTATTAATCAGCTGTTGTTAATCAATGAATGTGGTGTGGTCTTCTAATGTTGAAGAAAGGAATATAATGATACCCTTATAATTTTCGAACTTACAATTCCAGTTTGCTACCTAGTTTCCCGGGAATATAATTCAATTGCTTGTTCTGTTTGCGTGTGGTCTAATCATTCTTTCTGAATATTACGTGATTTTTCTACTTATATCCAATTGTGCTAAATGTTATCCAATGTCTTAATTTTGAGAAGATAATTGAAGTTTATCATTGTTTAAGAAATCATAATTTGTTTTATCATTTGTTTTCTGTAGGCACGTCCAATGTTCAGAGAGAAAAGGAGTTTCCCTAGACTGGTAGATGCACGGCTTGAAGGCAAGTACCCAGGATCTGGTCTACCGATGGTCATTGAATTGACAGCCATGTGTCTTCGTGAAGAGCCACATCAACGGCCTAATGCAGGTGATATAGTGGAAGCTCTGGAATTCTTGTCATCCAAGCAATATTCCCCAAAAGTGTTGAACACAGTCAACAACACAGCTGAGATGGAGAGTGGAGAGTCCTCAAATGAAACGACTGCGATTTTGCCTAAAGAATCAGTAAGAGAGCGAGCTGTTGCAGAAGCCAAGCTGTGGGGGGAGACATGGAGGCAGAGACGACAAAGTCAAGAAAGCAGTCCTAAAGAAGCATATAGGTTGTGATTCATCATGTCACCAAAGAAGATTCAACATACTTCATGTGCAGGCTGAAGCAGATTAGAAGTGGCTGGGTCTTAAAAGGTACAGGGAAAGTAAACAAAATTCAAACGATAATGTGCTCAGGATTTTAAATGTAGCTTAATAAAGCTAGTTGGCCATCTATTTTTAAATAGTGCTGTTTTGGCACTAGTGTACTTGAGGCTCAACTTCACATGCTTTGACATGAGTTTTCATATTACATGGTTGCTCTTGCTTTGCTCCTTTGAGAAATATGATCTTTTAACATACTTTATGATGCTGGAAGCAAAGCAAACACAATTCTTTTAACAAAAATAAATAGCAAATAGATTGGATTGCTGAATTTTCCTTGTGTGTAGCATGTATTAGACATTTAAGCTAAAGTTTTTGCCCAGAAAAGTCTACATTACATATCTGCTCAGATGCAAATTCCTAACATGCTGCTAGTCTGCAGACTCTACTGGAATATTGAACATGTTTACAGTTCAATTCTAGAGTAGACATCTCAGGCAAGTACATCGCTGCTGTCAACTGTTTGGTAGTGTTTACAGAAACCTTTATTTACAGTTGACATGTGAGCCTTTTGAACATGGCTCATTCAATCTTATCACATGCAAGGATTCAAGCATTTATAGCAGGTATATTACTTAAATTTTTTGTTATCCTTTTGGTCCTCACTGTTTTACAAGTGGATGAAAAATAGGCACTTGGTATATAAAATGCTATATATTCAAATGACAAATAATTTTACTAATATTAACATCCCGTTGAGAAAAATGTAGTACTCAATAAATATTTTTAATCATGTTGAAAATTAGTACAAATAGTTTTTTATTGTATCATTTTTTCCTTCTAATTTTATTACTATAATATTTTATCTTATTTTTTATTGGATCTTGTTCTCATTGATATTTGGGTTGCAGACAGAGCTCTATTGTGGCAGGTATACATACCATAAAGCAACGTGTCGAGTTTGTGGTATGGGTTCGAGAGAATTGGCTTTTGCTTCTATTTAGAATATATAGAAACATTTATACTCCATAAGTCACCATGAAATCTTAATTTTCATTAATCAAAATATTTTCATAGCTTCATTTTAGTATTGCTTTTGGGGTAAAAAAAAGGTGAGTATTGTAAAGAGAAGACAGTGCAATTTTTTCACTGTCTCCGGTTTGGGTCACGCACAAAAATTGCTGGGAGAGATATACAACAATGAAAAAGGACAAAAATTGTTTATTTAGGACAAAGAAATAAACACTCATTTATCGTTTTCTTCATTTCGCATCAATTAACACGAACAAAAAAATTATACATTTTTCCCTTTTTATTTATTTTCCCTCTGAAATCGTTAGAAAGCTTAGTATATTTGAAGAAGAAAACTAAATTTTGTATGGTAGTATCTAATAAATGCAATGCTAAGCGATACTCTTGGGTTACAAATGGTTATGAGTAATTCCAAATGATTAAATGCATGTTTGGCATCTTTCAAATTTATGTTTCATATATAAAAAGTAGAAGTTATTTAATATAATTATTTAACTTATAAATTGAAAAATAATGAACGGAGATAAACCGCTAACTTATAATTGGCTGGACTATAAATATTTTTACTCAAATGGATGACAATTTGACACCATTAAATACAACTTAAATTCATGTACATATTTTTTACTATTTTTCCATTTATCACTTATAAATATATACATAATTTTTTCTTTATATATAACATTATCGTGTAATAACTTTTTTTATCCTGATCACCATTATGCGGTTCTAATATTAATCATATTACATATCTTTTTATCTATTAATATTTTTTAAAAAATGAAAAATATATTTTTTGAGATGGGGTTAAAAAAAAATTATACAAAAAAACATCATAAAAACTCAAGGTCGACCATTCAAGTGTGTCCAACAAATGTGGCACAATTGCTTTTACGATGAATAAAATTTTTTACAAGTAAAAATTATCAACCTCCTTTGGATTATCAACCTCCTTTGGATGAAAGTTCTCAATATCATTATTTTTTTCCTTGTTTCCAAGCTTATCACCTCATCCCAACGTGTTTCTTCCATCTCTTGTAATCTTTTTCACCTTACCACCCCACCCAACCCTGATAACTAGTGCCAACTCCACTAATGAGTAATCTAATATAAAATTTGGATTTGTTTCAATATATCAAATTCCATTATTTTTTTTCTATTAATGTTGGGTTAGAAAACATTACACTCAATGAAGAAGGGGAATACAATTCCTACAAAAAATTAGAAAATAAAATTTCAATTCAAGATGATAGACTTCTTATTGGATCATGGTTAGAAGTGTCAAAGGAATTGTGGAAGTTGACCAAACAAAATATCATTTATGTTCAAGGATTTGCAACAATTATAGTAAGGATTGCGAGCAATTGCTTTGGAGGAAACCAACACAACTAAAAAGTTGATGCTCTAAAGTAAATTACGGTTAGAAAGAAAAGTAGAAACATCTTCTGGCACATTGATTTTATCAATATATAAAATTCGTGGATAAGTACTGTTAATATTATTAATAATTTTTATTTAAAAATATATTTATTGTTATTATTAATTATTTATTTATTAATATTAGTATCAATTATTGAAGTTGTGATCCCTCACAAATTTTTTTTCTCCACAATGTTAGTTTATATGATAATTCTTTCTTTCTCATTGTCTTATTATTCTCGAGGGACCAAACTATCTTCATTGGTCTCCTTTCAAAGAACAAGATAGGTTTCATGTATGGAACTATAGAAACTCCCACTCATACCAACTTATTGTTTCCAACATGACATAGAGTCAATATGTTGGTTGTTTCCTGGATGCTCAAGGTTGTTTCTTCACCCATTGTACATAACATTATCTATATGGACAATGTCTTTGACATATTGAATGATTTAAAAGATTCTCACAAGGAGACATGATCATATTTCTGATTGTCAGGAGATTATTTGTTCTTTCAAACAAGATTATAATAATGATGACCAAAATCATGAAGGTTCAAAGATAAAACTACAATCTCGGCAAATTGGGGCGCGAGCGGTGTTGCGACGTGTGACCTGGTGTGTGCGGAGGTTGTTCTAGGGGTTGGATGGAGTGGTGTGGCGTTGGTGGAGTGGTACAGGTGTTTGAGCCGCTGGTGTGGGTTTTTGATGCGAGGTGTAAAGTTTCTTCAATAGTATATTGACACTTTTGGATGAAGTTTAATATTTTATTTAGGTATTTTGTTTGGATTTTGTGAGGCATGGTAAAAGTAATGAAAACACCAATGATAAAATAACAACTACCTATACTATGATCAACCATGGCTAAGCCTACAAAATATTAAGACTAATAAAACTAGGATTTACCAAATTCTTCTTTCCTTTTTATTTAGAGAAACCCAGTAACTTAAATATGTGATTGAGTTTGGTCGGTATGGTATTGAATCTATCCTAACAATAATTAAATTGGTTGTCCTTAATATAATCAAGATTATATTAGTGCCTAGTTTATGAGAACAATGTTTTCGCAAGGCCCTTGAATCTTCTTAAAGCATTCATATTATGTGGTTGTTAAGGTGAGTTGTTTATCCTTATTTTGTAAGTTTTTCAACATTACGTAGATTTAAACTTTCTATATGAATGTTTAATTAAAATTCAAATATAGATTTAAATATTTTGTAGATGATTTTTCTTTAATTAATAACATGGTAGCCAACACGTTCTTTAAAGATGTGACTGCACTGATTTATGAAATTCTCAATGACAGTGAATGAAAATGCAAGAGAGAAAGAGAAAGAGATATCGAAGCAAAAAAGAAGTAAACTTAAAACAAAGCATCAATTATATTATTCTTTTCTCATATTAAGGAAATAATAATTATCAAATTATATGCAATTATTGTATGTACTCAATTATATGCAATTAATATAATAATTATTAATAATTATAGAATATCTCATGATTAGTATCCCTACCTAATTAGATTGTAATTTGGAGAAAGAAACTCCCTATATATTTTCTATACATTGTATATATACACATTAGAAATAAGAAACACATCTCTTCTTCTTACCATTTTTTATCATTTTCTTATATGGTATCAGAGCATTGATCTTGGTGCCCTGACAACCTCTCCATTTTTATCCCCTAAATAAAAAAAAATCATGTCTAACAAAAAAGCATCACTAACGAGTCCGATAGAAACCTCGTACAAGGCTTTAGTGCCGAGCAAATTCAGCAATTGGCAAATGCTATTTACTCGCTCAACAATGACGCTAAACAACACGCAGGCTTATACTACATGTCCCCTCTTTCAAACCAAGCCCACACATCTCAAATATCGACCGACCCTGATTTATGGCACAAGCGCCTCGGACATCCTTATCCGGCGTGTCTACAACTTGTATCTTCCTTACTACCTATCCCTATCAGTAAAAATCTCATTCCCATTCATAATAATTGTAGTATTTGTCCCAAAGCTAAACAAACAAGGCTACCATTTCCTTTAAGCACAATAAAATCTCATTCTCCATTTAATCTATTGCATTGTGACATTTGGGGTCCTCATAAAACCCCAACTC
>Ga0123342_1008950_pt1 | contig 12266 bp, 3 predicted proteins | sample Turbeawhitnodule_FD_89960 | JGI IMG/M metagenome (GOLD analysis project Ga0123342, IMG submission 89960) | Root nodule microbial communities of legume samples collected from Mexico - Turtle bean Mexico white nodule | ecosystem: Host-associated > Plants > Roots > Nodule | place: Mexico: Nepantla... | reverse complement strand
GGTTGCTAATTAGATACCAATTTAGAAACTATTTAACAATAATAGAAACTAATTTAGAAACCAAATTTTTTTTTAGTTTCTAAAATGGTCTCTAATTTAGTTACTATTGCAACTAATTATTTTCGTCTCTTAAATTTGGTTTCTATTTCATGATTTTCTTGTAGTGTAATGAGGTGGGGTGTAGGAGTAAACACAAAAAGATGTTATATGATGACATTGATTATATTTCTCAATCAACCTTAGTCTCGGTATTTTATCTACAAGGAATTGAAAAGGATGTGAATATCTATTGTGAAAGGAAAAGAGAGTATGGTAGGAAGGATTACATTTTTTATATATAAAAGGAACGTTTTCATCCTTTCCTACTTCTCTCTCTTTTCCCAATTCAGATTTTGTCCTAAAACTTCAAAATTGATCATGACCAAGCTTATATAAATAATTCTAAAAAGGAAAAAATTACTACCAATATCTAATTCACGTTTCCTTATAAAATTAAAATATTAATTTTTGTTAATATTTTTGACAAGCAACCAACTCAATTGTAGTACAAATGATAAGAGGGGTTGTTGTATCCATAGAAACTAAAGATAACTGGAATAATAATGTATTTCAAAGTGCAGTAAGGATATAATGATTTTTTATTTGCATAGGTGATATTTAGTAAGTATTTAGATCATATAAATAGCGAGATTGAAACTATATGCAAAAAGGAGAAGTTTAGATATTCAGAACTAATGTTGGGATTGAATCACTTTGTAAATCTCTTTGTTATTTTTACTTACAAAATGTTTTTTTCTTCAGGTTCATTGTTCCTTATGACCAAAACAAGTTAATCCCTTAATCATGGTTATCTAGAACAACACACTGTCATAATCAATTTCTTGACTTACATTTAGCTTGTTTTTACATTAGGATGGGACAGTTCAAGCCAAATACTCAATTTCGTTCCCAGACATTGACATACTTGGTTGATTTGAAAGAAATCAGAAAATGAATGTGTTTCCCAACATCATTCAAGTTATAAAGGCATGGATGATGATTTCCCACATATCAAGCATTAAGAATTCAATCAAATCATATGAATCGAATTTAAACAAGCATTCATAAATAACAATAACTTAAGAAATATTACATTGTTTTCCAATCCCAACAAGATAAATTTAGCTACTCATGATAAAGTTTACATAGAAACTCATGCATGAGAAACTTGTAACAAAGGACATGGAGTCTTGAATGTTGCTTGCCAATTGAGGTTGTTCCCTTCTGCCTTCAGTACACCTTCATTTCAACCTCCCAATTATGAATCAGGACCTCTCTATTTATAGAGTTTTAATGATGAGTTCCTTCAGATTGGTCATTTGCTCAACGGATTAGCTTCCTTCACCTTGAAGAAACCTTTTGACTCAAAGCCTATTTTGAGCTCAACGAAATCCTAAGTTTCTTAATCCTTGAAGGATTTGCTTTAAGCTTGACCCAGAGAAATCATCTTTCTTAAACATGGAGAAATCTTTGAATCTACTCCAAGCTCAAGCGAATTAAACTTTTCCTGATCTTGAAGAAACCATTTTCGCTTTGGATTAGCTTTAAGTCACACCTCATCGAAATTAGAATTTCTTGTACTTAAAGGACTTTATTCGCTCAGAGCCTCTCAAAGTCGCTCAACCTCCCAAACTCTATAATTTTGATCCTTCCTTAGCATAAATTCGGTCATTTATTCCTCGGTGCTCAACGCTTGGAGGTTCTCTTTGTTTATTATTTTCTATTACCAATTCACTTAGCCTTGGATACTTACACTAAGTGAATTGTTCATTCTACTATTTCTTTATTTTGTTGTTGTTTTTCTTCCTTTTTCTGCAAGTTTCCATCAACTTCTGCATACCTTTATCCCCTTTGGGGTCAAGCAAAAATTTTGGAGGGAAGAAATTACTTTCCTAATATTTTACACACAATTTGTTCATTTTCTATCCCTAATTTGATATAAAAATCAAGATCATTTGGTACTTATAACCTGTGTCCCTGTGCACATTCACGAACTCCATACGACAAAAAAATGAGAGTCGCCATATCTTCAGAGTTATGTCCCGTGAAACAGTGTAGATAGTGTCGTTAGTAACGATTAGCTTCGTGACAACATGTTCATGTTCGATCCAAAGTTGTTTGTTATGGTAGTGGACAGTTATATAGTTCTTCGGGAGGAGGAAACGGTGGAGACGATCTTCGATGGTGAATAGAGTGGTAAACACATGATGGTGGGTCTTGTGCTTTTTCCATACGCGGATCTTAAAGTCATGGTGGGTGGTGAGGGTGAGGTTGTCAAAGAAGGTGATGGCTTTGGTGGAGTTCAATGTGGGTTCGATGTTGAACTTGTGGAGGGTGGTGCAAGTGTGCCAGTCATAGACGTTGATTTCGTGGTTTGTTGGGGTGTAGAGGAGGTTGTTCTTGACGGTAAGGGAGGTGATAGGGTGACACGGGTGCAGGGTGATATTGATCTGCGTTGAAGTTTTTTGGGAAAGTATGGTTTTGGGAAAATGGTTGAAGAAGATGAAGAGTCATGGTGGCATGGACACATACTTAAAGTCAGATCTCGTTGATGTGGGGTTGTGTTTGCTACATGAAAAACTCATAAACGTCGTCTACTTATGAGGATGTCTTACATGACATTACAAAATATATGGATTCAATAACATTACACTTTTAGTGAGGAACGAAATACAGTTCTTTATCAACGTACAGGGGATAAAAACATATTTAGCCCTTACTTTCGTGTTGCATTATAATATTTTAATTTTATTAAATTAATGTTTTCTCATTCAATGTTTTAGTCAATCCTTTCTTATTTTATCTTAATTGATTATTTTTATAAAATGTTCTAATGTAAAACACTTTAAGGTGTAACATAAACAATATATATATATATATATATATATATATAATATTATATTATTATTCAACTACTTCTTGAAATATATAAATAAATAGGATAGTTGGGTAGTTCATTTTAACTTAACTTCTATCTCTCTACCATCATTCTCTCTAAGTTATCTCTAAGAAAAAATGACTAAAATTATGTCTGTTTTTAGATTCAGAAGAAGCAACAGGAAGTTGACAAAGGAAGGAAAAACTCTACCCAATCATATTTGTGAACGGGATTTTGAGATAAAAGGAAGTTAAGATTTGGGCCACATCGTTCCTATTTAAGAAAATGAGCCAACAAAATCTAGGTTAGGGAAATTAACATTCAAAGATAATAACTAGGACGTATAGTTTACAATCATCATAATTATTGTAATATGTTATTTTCCTTAAAACTTGGTCTTTTATATTGTTTTGGATGTTAAGTCATTGTTTGGTTGTTTGTTGATGACTAATGGGTGAAAATTTTGCTTGTGAGCATAAAAATGGAGGTTTCCTCCATGGTAACGTTTGCCTCAAGCCTATTTTCACTCAAGCAATTCCTTTTCCAGTCAAGGTAAAGTATGGTGGTATTGAGATACTGTAAACTGATGCAATTTTCGCTCAAGCAAAGCCTTTTCGCTCAAGCAAAAGAGTTGAAATGTTGATCAGACTCATGTTCGTGCAATTTTCCAAACAAGAAAATTTTCACTCAAGTGAGTTTTTTTAAATATAAAAAATATTTAGCTCAAACAAAAATATTCCAGTAGAAAAAGAATAAATTTGGGACAATTTTCACTCAAAGAACTAAATTGTCACTTTAGAAAAAAATTAGCCAGGATTTTTGGGTGTTTTAGGACTTCTATCAAGGTGAAATTAAAATATTATTAGGTAGTTATTTGTTTTTTACTTTAAGGTAAGTGATGAAAGGGCAAATAGAGCCAAAGGTTAGGTTAGTGCCCATAATTTACTACTAGTATGTGAGTCTCAGTAGAGTCAGGAGTTCGTGCCTATAATCTACTAAGATTTATTGATAAGATGTATGGTACCCAGAAAGGTACAACTTGCATTTAGTGTGGTGAGCTATTGATGTGAGTTGATTTTAGGATTGCATAATTTAGAGGTTTTTACTTTGATTGTGATTTTTTATTTAACAAGATATGGTGATACTCAGTGAAGATTGCCACTGAACACAAACTTAACCAAGTGGTTAAGTAAGTGTGAAGGTTCTCTTCGAAAGAGAAAAGAGGAAAAACACAATATAATAAGATGGTGAGGATGATGAATATATAATTAAAGCAATACAAATGGAAAAAAGAAGACCGAATTGAAAAGAAAATAAATAAACAATAGTGAAAGAAAGTGGGCGGAATAATAAAAGGAAAGAATAAGGGATGAAGAAACTTATGGAGTGGAGAGAACGGTAGTGAATCACGCAACTTGGGGGAGGGAGCTCTAAGATGAGTGAGGGATGAGTCAGCACTTGAAGCAATCTTTGCTCAAGATAAGACTCAGAGAAAAAAGGAACACTTACGAATTCACTATGACAGAGTTTCTTTACTCAAATTCAATGTGATTTACAAGAGGGGAGACACCCTATTTATAGATATGAGTGGCTTGGGGGAACAAAAGTGCAAGGAGGGGGCGACACATGACAAGCACATTCTATAAGGTAGGTTAAACCTAGATTGTCGCATAAGAGAGAGAACTTCTAGAATCTAGGTCAAATGTGAGTCATAGGCAACACATGTAGTGTTCTTCTAGAAGCTAGGTTAAAAGTGGGCTTTGGCACAAGCCCAATTATGCTAATTAAAACCTAATCTACTGAAACAAAACACAGGGAAAATAGTTGGTGCTCAGGTCCAATTATGTGAGCTTTGCTCTTGGTAATCCCCTACGGTATAAAAGGCTCTGAGTCACTGGCTATGGGTCGAGTCTGACCTAGCCCTAGGTCCTATGCCATGGTGTTAGCTTCTGAGTTCGAGCATATCAGTTGTATCTTTTGGAAGATATTTTGGTTACATGTTATTTATTATATATGATGTGATAGGAATTGAAGTTAAGCGTACTTACATAATGATATTACTTATGAGATTTTATTTTTGAATTGTTAGCTTACCATATGTTTTGAAATTGATTAATCTACTATGAGTGTGTTATATTGCATGTGAGCAGATATTTTGATAAGTGAAAAGGAGGCTTATAAATCCTAGGCATAGACTGGAAAATGGAATAGTTTTGTAATACATATAGATATACAATTTTATATCTCGTAATAGAATCCGTGTGTAGGGATTCCTTTGGTACTTGATGCAATTTACATATACTATGTACATTGATTAGTCAATGCAAATTACTATTGTGTATGATAAAAGTTACAATTTTTAGAATTGTCACAATTTTTTTTATAAGGATGACTTAAAAGCCTAGTAAGAAATATTTTTCTTGTAATATTTGATAAAGTAGTATCATTAAAAATATATCATATTTGAATTTTAACAGATTCTTTTATATATATATATATATATATATATATATATCAAATTAATATTTATTATTAGTTTAAAAAATATTATTTATTAATAAAATGCCCAAAAATTTGTAATATCTAATAGGAGTAAAAAATAAAAATCTAAAATTATATAAAAATTATAAAATAAATTAATGATTTATGTAAGGACCTAGAACATTGTTTAAGAATAGAAGTGGTATAACTGAAATGAAGCATGAATATTTTAATATTATAGTGGAAAACTTATAGATAAATAATAGTTAATTATTCAAGTTTCATTTTAAAAGAATCATTATCTCTCTAAAACTCTTTTCTTACTTTGGCTTCTCTCAAAGATTTTGATCAATTCGTCCATCCTTTTGACGATCAGAATTTGTCAAATGATTTTTGGTGAAGAATAAAATAAAGTTATTCAATCAAAATTTCCACTAAAGTAAGTTATTTTTTACCCCTTTTTCTTTTAAGCTAGTTCTGAGAAATTTTGCATGTTTAGGGGAACTCAGATGCATGTGTGGTTTATAGGGTCAGGATGAGTCTTTGTTAGTCCAGAATCATAGGGGTATGTTCATATCGTAGATCAAAACTTTTTGTGTACAAGTTTAGCTTGCATGTGAGCTTTGATTATTATTGAAAAATATTATATATGCTATTACAATTATTACTAATGTTAGAAATAGATTGTAGTGGGTGAGACACGAAGTCAAGTTCCTTGAATGACCAAAGAATCTTTAACCATTACACCAATTAAGTTTTTTTGTCAATTATTTATATTTTTAATGTTATTAATATTGTTAATAAAAATATTTATATTAACAAAAATATAGAATTTATTTTTGAATATAGATTCGTGAGTAAAATTTGTAGATAATGTAAAATTTACCTACAACTAGAGATCCATGGATAATAATTTGTAGGTAATGCTGAATTTACCTACAAATTCATATATGTGGATAATATTCGTAAGTAATGCTAAATTTACCTACGAATTCAGATCCGTAGGTAATATTGATTTTTTTTGTACGGTTTGTGGAGTTGGAGATTCTAGTCTTGTGTTTAGCAACTTAAACAAGTAAGGGAAACTAGCTTTGGTTTTCAATAGCATATTATATTGGAAGCTTTGGATGTGAAGGTGGCGTGATCACACTATTTGAAAAACCTTGTAGGAATTGATAGGTTGAACTGTGTTTAGTTTCCAAGTGAGTTATATTGATTGAATATGTGTGTATTATTTGAATGATTCATAATTCAGTAATATTTCATACAAAAAGATAGACACTTATGAACTTTAATTGATAAAATGGTTATAATTCAATCTCTAATTTATGAATTTGAACCTTTTTACATATATTTGGATTATGAGATGAATAAGAACGATTTATTCCCAAATTTGTGTTATTTTCAAGAATTTAAGAAGAGATGAAGCAAAAGGATATATTATGAATAAAGATGTCACTTCGCCCAATCTCAATTAGATTAAATAGAAGGTGTGAGACATAACCCTAGACATCATTAGGAGGAACCAAAGGAAGGAAATCCTAAAGGAGGCAACCGTCAAGGAGAAATGCTTTGGATCTTCTTTTCTCACGGTCATGCTTATAATAGCCACCATGAATGGCTAATTCTTTTTTTTATTGGGAGTAATATGTTCAAACTCTTATGTATTGAGGTGATATTTAGTTTTTGATTGATGATTGGTATTATCATTTTATTCTCAAAACTTGAAACTATTCATGATTTTGATCCTTGACTGGAAAGTACTTTTAAGAATTTGACCAAAATGATAATGCTTAACATATTTGAATGTTAGGAATAAATGTGAAATGTTAATTGCTTTATAACATTTGGTCGTAATGATAACGAGTTTTTATAAATATGTGAGAAATCGATATTTAGGAGACTCTCCTAATAATTTCTATGTTAGGAATCGATATGGATGATTTTTATATATACATCAATGTCAATCGAGATGGAATGTTATGTGTTTAAAACTACAAAAGAGTGAGAAGGATTAACCATATTCCCAATTTTCCTAATTGAATTATTTTACTCATTTATTTTGTTTTCATTTAATTTTCACACAAACTCATGTCAATATCTTTAAATAAAACTATAATGTATTCTTATATTTATTGAATGATACTATTAAGATTTTAAATAAGTTCCTAGTGGATTTGATATCCATCCTTACAAATTATTAATTATGACTCGAAACACTTTGTGTAAAAAAGAGTCATCAAAATTTTAGCGACAATGGGGAACAATTTTGTTTAAAATTTGAAAGTATAATTTGTTAAGTATGGTGAATATTTCTAAAGTTTTTTTTAGATATGAATATTCTTTAAATTTTTTATTTTTTAGATGTGAATACATTTTTTTAATTTTTTGTTTTTTAGATGCGAATGTAGTGCATTTATTTTATTTAATATTACTGTATTTATTATTATTTTTATTCAGTTTTTGTTTAGTGTATTTATTTTATTTATCTTTTGCTTTTATTTTATTATATTATATTTTAGTTTTTAGTTTTTTTTTTAGTTTACGTAGTTATTTTAATTAGTTCTTTCTAATTATAATTTTTTTGTTTTAGTTGTAGTTTTTATTTTATTTTATTCTTAGTATTTATTTATTTTTTAAGTAAGTTTTTATTTTATTTTTTAGTTTTTTTAGTATTTTTCTTATCTTGTTAAATTTATTTTTTTTATTTGTTTTCTTTTACTTTATTTTTAATTTTTATTTTAAGTAAGTTTTGTTTTTTTATATTTGTTATACGCTTATTGTTTTGTTTTTCTTTTATTTATTTTTATTTTAAATTGTCTGTTTTTGGTTTATTTTTAAAAAAAAAACTTAGTTATTTTTTCTTTACTTTAAATCTTTTTTTATTCTTTTTAAATATTTTTTATTTTATTTTAAATTTTGTTTTTCATTTATTTTCTTTTTGTGCTAATCCTTGCTTGAGTTGTCTTATGATATATGATATTAATAGAACATGTTTCTAGAGATCAATTGTAGTTAGATTTATAAATTAAGAAGACAATTTGGAAGAATAGAAGTAAGTACAGTAAGGACAAGTTAGAAAATAATTTTCAACTACATATATCGGTCACAATGAGATAATTCAAGAAGAAAGTAACATGGTTGAGGAAAGACAACCACAACCTAGAAGAACACTTGTTAAATCCTATGAAGTAGTGGAGTTGGAGGACCCAATATCACACAAAAGTTGAGTAGTCAATGGTCAAAGGTTGAAGCATTATTTAGATGGTGAAGTTGAAAGGCTCATCACAGTGATTTTGTTGAAGGAGCTATAAAAAAACAGGGGTCAACCTATATGACGTTAAATGCGCTTGTTGGGAGACAGCTCAATATTTTAATTATTAATTATTATGTTTTGTTTTTGTGTGTTTTGTTTAGTTTTGTTTAAGTTGTGTGTTCTTGGCTCAAAAAGGGTTATCACAAAGATATAATCAACTTGTGTTTATATCATTTCCATGATATATTCATTGATATATTTCCTATCTGTTAGGATGTTTAAGGAAGGAGAACATAGATGCAATTTATATATAGAAAAAAGGGAATGATTGGTTTTAATTGTTTTAAATTTTAAATAATTCAGTTGGTTGGAAATAAGAATAATCTATTTCTATTATCTTTGGAAAAGAAATTTCATGTTGAAATCATGAATACATAAAGAAAATGGGGAAAATATTAAAGTAAAGAGATTGGTGATTAGATAGCACATATGTATTGTATTTGGATTGTAGGTATGTTATTATTATTTTAAGTGTGCATTTTGTTATCTAAAAGACTAATATTTTTTTTGGAAGTTCACTCTCACTATAACCCTGCAGAAGACCTTAAGATTCATGTTTCTAATGTGATTTCTTGGAATTCAGTAAAAATTGAAAGAAACACTAACCTTTGAAGATATGAGAAGAAATTCCTTGACAAATTGTCATTTCATTGTTTCAGTTTTATTCAATTGTTCAAAGCTTCCAATCCTTTTCATAAATTAACATTCAAATTTAAACAACAATTATTCATCAACTTGTAATTTTACCAAATCAAGAAAATCTCAATCAGCACTCTAATTTACCAAAAAATAAACAACCTTGCAAGGAGATTTTGAAATTGGTGACCACGTCACCCCCATATCCAGATCTTCTAACATAGGGTTCTATTGAAAGTAAAACTAGATTCCCTTATCTAAGAAGAAGTAGATGTGCTCACAAAAAGCTCTAATCCTATAGGGTCGAAGGATAGTTTAACTTGTACTACATAGTCCTAATTAATGATCTAACCATATCACTAGGACTCTAAATTAACCGAGACTAATCATGAAGCTAAAAACCCCACATGCATCTTATCTCAACCAAACAAACTTAAAAACCCATAATTGACTTAAAGGAAGTAGAAACAAAAATGAACTTACTCTAACTAAAATTTTGATTGGACAATCTTGTAGTAATTGTTGTTAGGAGTCTGATGACAAACTCTGATCATCTGAGTAAACTTCAGAAAGCTATAGAAAAGGTAGAGGAAAGAAAAAGGAAATTTCTCTAGAAATGGAGATTCTCTTGTAATGAAACATGAATAACTAAATTTTCTATTTATATACTCTTTTAACTTTAATAATAAAATATTTAAATATCATTTAAAATATATTAGTTCTATTCTAAAGTTATATTATTGATCTTACACATAAATATTCACACTTTTTTATATTTATATTCATATTTAATTTCATGAATAATTGTAAATATTTAACGTAAAATTTATTAAAATTTACGTTAATATATTTAATTTATTCATTAAATATATACACTAAATTAATTCAAATATTTATTACGTATTTATTGAATTTCACCAAATCTTCATCTACATAAGTATAAAAGGTTATGGGTTGTTTCGCATAGTACTCAAACAAACACTTTACATGTAGGTAGAGTTAGTATAAGATCTTTCAGTGTAAGAACTAAGATAAAAGTTATGAATATAGGTTCAAAAATCACATATCGTTAAGCATTGTCGTATGATAATGAAGGTATGTGTTTGTTTATTCATATTCGTATATTTTTACTGGGATTTGTTATTTTTTAATTTTCCTTTTTATGTTAATATTATTTTTTATCTTTTTTTTAAAAAAAAATTGTGATCGTTCTCGTTGTTTCCCATAGTATGGAACAATTGAAGTGGTAAATTCCTCCATTATTTTTCTAATTGATTATAATATTTTTATTTTAATTAAATTAATGTCTTCTCTCTCAAAATTGTGTAGTCAATCCCCTATTTGATCTTAATCGATTATTTTTATAAATGTTCTGATGCAAAACAATCAAAGGGATTTTGTTTTTTCCTTTTGCAACCCAATAAAAAACAATTTTCTTATAATAATTTTTAAAATATCAATAAAAATATCTCATTTCAAAATTACTTACCAATATCAAATATTTATTATAGATTTTTAAAGATTTGGAAAAAGATTAATATGTAATAAATATAATTTAATTTGTGAATTTGGTTAATATAAAGAAATTTACATTGTTAACTGATGAAAATTAGTAAATATATTGATTACAAAAGTTAGACTTAAATATGTATATTGTCACTAATATTTTTCTGAATTATTGGTTCTTGGATTATTTATGAATTTTGTATTTGATCCTAAAAAATAATTATTTGAATTTCGTACTTATGATAGTTTAAAATATTTTTAGATATTTTTGTTTTTATTTTTTTATAACAATGTGTATGTTATGTAAAACTAATTGTACATATACTTATACATGTGCTTAATGTTTTATGACAGATCAAGAATCTCACATGAAATATTGAAGAATGAATCTCCTCAAGCATGTGTGAACATCATCAAGAAAATTTCAAAGATCAACTACAAAACTCAATATCCAACAAAATATTAAAATGTTGTCATCATTGCCCTAAGGATAAGAATTAACTTTTAAATATCCATAATGAGACTTGTCGATCACAATTATAGTATTCTTTTTTTAAGATTTTTAGAGATATATTAAGACTAATCATAAATACATGACAGAGAGTGATGTTAACACAAAAAAATTCTTTGGTCAACTTTTGACTTTCATCAACTAGATTTTTTTTAAATTGTAATTTAAGAGAGATAGCTAGTTTTCAGTATTTTTTATTTCATCTTTCTTCGAAAGTTGTAAGAGTCATTAGTATTTATTTTCACTCTTTTATCTTTCAATCAATATCAACTTGTGTAATATTCAAGTATTGAAAAAATAGGACAATGATATACACTAATTTTATTCCCTTCACATCGAGTATTGAAAAAACAGGATAATGATATACAATTATTTTTTATAGAATGTTTTCTACTATTAGAGAGTATCAAAGAAACTTCATTAAAAAAATAATACTCACTTACGATATGCAAAATTCGAACATCCTTACCATTAATTTCAATTGTGTTGGAATTGAATTGATATTTGATAATGGATTTAAGTTAATTGAATGTTTTAACAGACCCAAAAATCTATTTTAAGAAGTACTCAATTGAAATTAAAATTATTTTTTTATTTAATTATTCACATATTTCTAAACTCTTAATGTCTTGAGTATCAAAATATCTCCTGTATATATATTATGACTCAATCTTCGTACTCAAAGCTTATTAACCCTCCAATGAATAAGTCAGACATTCACCCTTAAACGATTTGTAGATTTGAATTATGCATTTTATTATTTATATATGTATTTATTTATTTTAATCTTTTTTTTTTTTTTTTTTTATTTAACAATAAGGGTTTTTTTTTTTTTATTTTTTTTTTTTTTTAGTAATATTTTAAGAAGTACTCAATTGAAATTAAAATTATTTTTTTAT
>Ga0123342_1008949_pt1 | contig 12266 bp, 6 predicted proteins | sample Turbeawhitnodule_FD_89960 | JGI IMG/M metagenome (GOLD analysis project Ga0123342, IMG submission 89960) | Root nodule microbial communities of legume samples collected from Mexico - Turtle bean Mexico white nodule | ecosystem: Host-associated > Plants > Roots > Nodule | place: Mexico: Nepantla... | reverse complement strand
GAATTAGTAGAGCTGCAATGTTCTTTAGTAGAGATTATTTTTAGGCTTGAAATAATATTCCCCCTTCATCATATGTAGGTCAAGAGTTAATTTTTGGAGTTACCCTTCTACTTTGCTCAGCCATTTAAAAGCCTTTTGAACATATCCGATTGAAGTCAATTATTTTGTACATCTAAGAGTGAAATTTTGGGTAGGCTAGAATCTTCATCTTCTAACAGAGTGATGAATGCAGGTTATCATGTATGCACAACCTTAGGACGTGGCCCAAAAATAGATGTTGATATCATTGGTAAGCCCAATTTTCCTATCTGTTTCTGTTTTCTTAATTTTTTTAGTCTATGGTTTTCTTTTGCTAATTTGTGGTGGTTCAGTTATTCTCCTGTTTTGTATGTTATGCACAATTTGATTTAAGGGGTTTTGAGTAATGCTTCTAAGTATGAACTTAAATAAAAAATATGACTCTAATGCTATTCCAATGGCAGATAAGAAAAATCCCCATACTGGTGTCATTGTTAAAATGTCAAACAGTGGCCCTAAGTTCAACTGTTCGCTAGCTGTGTCTGTTCTTTGCAATTTAAATGGAGTGCAGGTAGGTTATTTATTTATTTATTTATTTATTTATTTCAAGTTTTTAATAGATTAAAACAGATATTATGACTCTGATGCTGAGTGGATGGAGTGTATCATTTATCAATCTTCTACTTACAGGGACCACAAGCTATGGAGAGATTAGGGGCCTGTGATTATGTGAGTACTTTATTTTCGATATCTTTTATTTTTTTAATTGGCAAATGTTAATTGTTAATATGCTAGTTTTTTGTTAGCGGGGAACTCAAACCACAACCTATTCCTCATTCCCTTCCACTTTTACAACCAATCCAACCCTCCCCATTTTGGATCTCTTTTATAATTAGTGCTTCCTTGCATATGATAGTATATATTTTGGATCTCTTTTATCTATGAGGCAGATTTATCATAGCTCTATTATGTTCTTGTGTAGTATATATTTTTAATTTGTTTACTTGGAAATTGAAAATTACTGACAATTATTGAAAATCTAGGAAATGTTGATTGTGGACTTTCCTAGAATGAATGTGATTGAATTTGTTGGATTTTCCTTCTCGTCTAGTATAATCTTCATAATATTATCAAATGATATTGCTGTCCAGGCTCCATCAGTGTGGTATATTCTCTGATGTTGGGTTCCTTTTATTTACTATTGTGGTGTTAGTTTACCTTGCAGGCATCCTATCATTCTTTCTCTTTTTTTCTGTGTATTAATTTATCAGTTGAAAGTGTACCAAGAAATATTTTCTTATATTTTCCTTTTCCAGCTATTTTCTTCACCAACTGCCATGTCCCTCAATGATGTGAAAACATTTATTGTTTTGTAATGTGCTCATATTATTTTATCTCTGTATTCTTGTTGAATGGAGTTTTGATGGTGAAATTAAAAGATCAAAGACCTTACCAGTCAGAATACATTTTTCCAAAGCTATAGATGTTGAATATAGATGGAAGGAAAATTGATTGACTTAGCAAAAAAGCAGCAGAGCTAAGCTAACAAGTTCTCAGCTTTAATACACAAGATAATGAGTCTTTTTCTTATGTCTTCAATTTTTTGCTGTTCAAAATGAAGAAAATTGGACAGAAATTCAATCTCTTATTCCCCTGCGTTGATATACATCTCTACTAATGGAACTGGAAAATATGAATGATGGCTAGGCAAAAGTTGAAAACATAGGGCAATATGAAGGTGATATTAATTTAAAAGCAAAGGCAACTATTATTTACTGTGTAGTAATTTTCTCAAGCAGGTTATAGAGCTGAAGCACCCATCTGGTTGTGCCATCATTGTAAATGTTCATGGAGGAGGGTTGGGGTGGTTTGGCACCTTACTGATCATGTAAGGGTTTTACTGTCTTTCCTGGGACTGTCAATTATCACCATGGGCTGTGATTTGGCTAAATTACTAATACTTGTTTCTTCTTATCTCATTCCAGTGTTTTGTGTCTTTTTGCTGCATATCTCCTGGCTGGTATAGTTTACCGATTTTTCTTCCTCGGGATTCGTGGTGTAGATGTACGCTCTCTGCTGCCTTTATTTTGTTGAATTGTCTTTTACTCTCTTTCCGGGTAGGGTATGTGTTACGAACCAATAATGAAGAATAGGAAAGAAAAGAAAGATTTTAATGTATAGGATGAAAAAAACAAGGATTAGGATAGCACTCTCTCTTCCAAGGGTTTCCTCTTCAAAAAGAGCTAATAATACTCTATTTACAAATGATACACACTAGAATCAAACCCTTCTCTTACGTCCTCCTAATCATTTAACTAATCAGCCTTCTAACTAACTAATCAATATCCTAACTGCCTTATCTAAGTTCCCTTTACCATAGTCCTAATAGTATGTACATCCATGTTCATTTTATTTATGTCTTTTCTAAGTTATGGTTTTTTCAAGCTCTTATTTAAAATTTATTTTTGTTTAGTCTCTACTTTTGGCAAAAGCTGTGTTTGTAGCATCTCATTGAGGACCAAAAGCACATACTTATAATTTTTAAAATGATAAATTTTAAACAAGAGTTGATCTTAGAAAATGTCAGACTTCTGTGTTTCATGTTAGTTGTAAGAACTGACTAGTCCATAACTGTTTCGTTATACTTGCTCTTCTCACTAGAAAGTGAAAAGAGAAAAATAAACCCTTTTCAGTTAGTTATTACTGTCCTTTTTTTATTGATTTAATTTAATTATTATCTTTGAGGTATTTTGAATCAACATTGCATAATGTAACACTTCTGTTCATGGTGGGCTTTACTATTTATGTATGGGTAACTTAAATAATGTCATTGCTAAATTTTCTGCATCTCATACTGAAACTCAAATTCATTACTGCCCCTTCAATGGTGGGAATTTGCTTGTTAATCACATCCACTCATTCTGTTAGTAAACTTATTTCTTAAATGGTTTATGATGTTTTACAATGTTAATTTCAAGACAATCCTTCACGGCACTCTTTTAGAGCACTAAAGCCACCCTTTTGGGTCTGCTTTTGGGACTGAAACGTTTTTTCTTTGACTCTATTTTTCAGATTATCCCTAACTTGGACTTCTGGGTCAGCTTGCCTAGGAGAACACAGGTATTGTTCTACATGAATGCTTCAATTTCAGCTTTTTCAATTAGGCGGTAGGGAAAGAAAAAAAGAGTTTTTAAAACTTTAGCTCAACGATATATGTACAAGAAGGTTGGGAGTTGCGTCTTTAGTCTAAGCATCTACTTTGTCTTTGCAGAGTCTGTGTGCTTCTTTGGTGAGGAGGTTTAAGGGACCGTCTGAAAGTTACCGAAGCTCCTATTCACCAGTGAACTTCTGAGATTATATTTTCGATTCTGGATTTATCTGGTGAATTCTTGCGGATAATCTTATACCTACGAGGCAAATATTCTGCAGACAAATGCCGAAAATACCCTTTTCAGATGCCCTATTGGTCAGTTCTGAGCTTCCTTGATATAGAACATTCCTCAGAAATCTGTAATTCTTGTTCTGATTGTCCCTCCATGAACTTAGCATTTAACATTCTTTTATCATCTCTGAAAGAAAAGGAGAAAGAGCAGGAGGAAGAAGGAAAAAAGATAACACAAAAAAGAAAGTCAGGATAATTCTTAAAGAAAGGAGGGATGATTATAATGGAGCTAATCTAATAATTTTGGTAGACATTCTTTGGTTGATAATCAGATAATTGAATGAAATTGTAACTTCTATTTTTTTTTAGTTTGACCATTAATTCTTTTTGTTTCTCATTTTGTAATCATTCTTGCATTTCTACTTAATTTAATATGAATTGGGTGTGCCTTTATGCTCTTAGTTTTCTGCCAAAGATGGCCTAGTATATCAATGGTCAGCATCAATCTCTTGTCTTGAGTCATTCCATGCTATTTATCCGTTGCTGGCTTTTGTAATACTCGGCTTTTGTACATACCACCACGTTATGTTTACCTATTGACAAGAAGTAATATCAATTTATAACACACTTTTGAACAAATTCTTTACTAAATTTTGTGGTCTCAGTTTTCGTTTTTACTCGTATTTCTATGCTTTTCCAATAATAATCTGACCAAAAATAGAGAATAGTAGATGAAGTGTGTTATCTTATTAGCACACTTTTTGTGCTACAAATATTAGCTACTATAGATATAGATAACCCAAGGCTTCTGTTGTGGTTCAAAATTCAAGTGGTTTCAAACCAGAGTAGAGCAGCCCACCCTAGGTAAGGGTTGTGATATATTTATAGAGGGAATCACTTAGGATTTTTTGGTGAACGCTTAAGTGTGGAAAACAACTTTGTTTAGAGTACTAAATGTTCCAATGTTATGTTTTATTCTGTTGGTAATTGAACAACTTTCTAGAATTTCTGTTGAATTCATTTCTTAGGCCTGCGTAATGCGACCTAGGACGATTAACAGTATCAGTTTGGTCACTGGAGAACTAACGGTGCTAATAAAGATTCCGGGTCTAAAAATCAAGTTGTGAGCACTGGCCCTTGATCAAGGCCAAGGCACCAGGAAGAACAATATACATTGGAAGAATATGAGGAGAGTAAAATTTGGTTAGACCTAGTTACTGATTAGGCTAGTTTGTTATGAATTAGTGCTTGTTGATAGGATTCAATGATTAATATAAATAAAAATACTATGAATATATAATGTTTATCATTCTAATAAAATACAATGAGTTTCTTCATTTCTCATTATTATTTGAACTTCATAATTTGTGGCCACATGGGTGTGACTTATATTTGTTATGATAATTCTGATAAAGAAGATTCTAAAACAAATAGTGACAGTGACGACTTAACTGTCATGAAGCCTCCATTTTTGCCTTTTTTGTTTTGTTTTTTGGTTACATGCAGGGAGCCTAGAAAACAACTATAATTGTAGAAGATAAAATTAACAACAAGTGCTGCAAGATTACACGCCACATGAGGCCGATCCAATAAATGCAAACCCATCTTTGCCTTTGATTTTACGCAACTCTAATTCTACCTATTTTTGTCCTACTACTCACCAGTATTCCTTCTTCTGGCTACTTGCATGATTATGTGCGATAGATTTCTACAGTTTCTGAGTTCTGTGTTTCATTGATTCATCATCATCCTTATTGTTAACTATGATAGGGTCCCAACCAGCCTAAGATTTCAAAGGGATAAGCCACCAATAACTCCACTTTCACTACTAACCCATATGATTTGGCCAATTCTTTAACAAATACAGGTTCAGTTATATAACATTTTGAAAAAATCATTTTTCACATCTACTATTTTAGTATAATTATATGGCCAAATAGATTTTTTTTAGAAATAATGTACGGATACGTATATGGTTCAGGGTATATGGTCAATTTTATAATAAAAAAATAATTTTACTATTTCCTAAAATACGAAATCAAATTAAATTACTCATTATTACAATTCTACTACAAGTTTTAACTAGTGTAATAAAGATACCAATTATCGTTACAAAAATTTAGTATGTTTTATTAATTTCAAAAAAGTTAGAAACGAAGATGTACCAAATAGAAATATTTGAACCACCCAAATAAATAAAGAAGTGTTACAAATAATAAGGAAGAAACTAATAATTGGTATTGTTATTTTAGTCTGCAGTGCATAACAATGATTATGACGTAAATATGTGTATAATAGGCTGCAGGATTCATGGTTCTTGTGGTGTCCATCTCAGAATTCTGATTTTCCAATGCAATGTTACCTAACACCTAATCACCCGCTACCTAATATTCTCCAACAACAACAAAACACTATCAACTGTTTGTGTTTCAGGTACTCTCATATAATACAATCAATCAAGTATACAAAATGAATATATTTTAACAGAATATTACGGGAAAATTAATATATAGTTAACAAAAATAATTAATATTATTTTATATTTTAAAAAATACTACAAAATATTCATTAAATAACAACAAAGATTTTAACTATTAATATTTTAAATTAGTTTTTAGAATCTAAAACATTAAAACATAGAACATTAAAACATGATAGCTAATGATCAAATATTAATTTAAAAATAATTTTATAAATTTTTATTAATAATAGAAACTATTTAAATTTTAATAATTTTTTAATTTTTAAAATAGTTTCTAATTTTATTTAATTATTTTAATTTTTAAAATTAATTGTAATTTGATAATGTTTTTATGAGATGGATAATATTTAATTATATTTTTTTTTTTTTATGAGACGGAAATCATGATTGATTACAGAGAAACTTGTGTTTTCTTTGAAAACAGCATATTTTAATTAGAAGTGGAGAATGATGGGTTTTGATTTAAAATGGTTTTGACTAGAATGAAAAGACTAGTTTATGGATGGAAAAATTGATGAAGGGAGGTTCTTGTTCCTCCTTCCCCTCACTTCGCTCTTCTTCTTACCTCTTCTTCATCACTCTCTTAGCTTTCATTCTCTTCATCTTTCATCCACACCTCCACTCCAACCAACAAACACAAACGCTCTTCTTCTCCACACCACGTGAGTTTTCATTTTCTTATTCTCCTCTTCATCTTCTTTTTCTTTTTCTTTTTATCACTTATATTATGTATACACTTTCTCAGTCCGTGTCGCCTCTTCAAACACAACAACGCTCACACAAACCCTAAGAGACCAAGGAGGAGGCTGTGACGTGTTCCAGGGAAGGTGGGTGCGCGACGAGTTGACTCGCCCGCTGTACGAGGAATCGGATTGTCCCTACATACAGCCTCAGTTGACGTGTCAAGAACACGGTCGGCCGGAGAAGGAGTATCAACGGTGGCGATGGCAGCCTCACGGTTGCGATCTTCCCACGTAAGTGCTTCGCTATTTTGTTCAACGTTTTTTTTTTCTTATATTCTCCTTTTATTAGTTGAATTATAATAGTAATTTGGAAATAGCTAGAAAGGAGAATGTTGAAAAGTGTGTTGTGTTTTTTTGTGGGGTCGAAGTTGTCGGTGTGAGAGGGTGTGGTGGTTGAACGCCGTGAGTATTGATGAATGGCACCAACAATTTTGAAACAATTAAGGCATGCAATGATGGTGGAGTTGGACAGTTGTAGTAATAGCTCTGTTTTGCAGTGTGTTTTCTATTGGTGGGACTAGAGGTGCTGCAAGGACGCCAAAATTTTAACTTGATTATACAACAACTTTATCAATATCAAATCAAATCAATTCGATCAAGATCAAACATCATTTGGTAAAACTTATCTTGTCACCCCCAATATATTAATCATTAATATCATATAGTTAAATTAAAAAATAAAATAGAATTACTACTAAATAAATTATTAAATAAAAACTAATTTTAGTGAGTAAATAATTAGTTACCATTTAATTAAATTAGAGATACTTTTATAAACTAACAAAATTATTTATATTTAAAGTAATTTTATTATTAATAAAAATTTATATAGAGATTTTTAAAATGGTATTTAATCATTACCTATCAAGATTTTAGTTACTAATTAATTCAGATTCTAAATTAGTCTCTATTAGTATTTTAGAGACTAAAATAGAATATAAAATATTAATAGCTAAAACTTTGGTGGTTAGTTTAGATATCAATCTTGATAGAGTAACTTCTTAAAATTTTCACTGCTTGATACTTCTTCTCTGACTAGTGTCTTGTCCCTTATCTTGTTTGAATTCACTATAAGTTGTCTTTACCGGTTTTAGGTTGGTAAGTCTTTATCTTTTATTAGGTGGTTTGGAGGGATGATGTGTTGGTTGTTGGTGAAGTTGGGTAAGGTTTTTTGCTTTGATGATCCTTGTTTTGTTTGTGTGAAGTGTGAACCTATTGGTTTTTGTAGTGTCAGGTTGGTTTAGTGCGTTGGTTTTTTTAGTATTTTGGTCTCTTTTGTTAGGTGTTAGATTTCCTTCCTTTGGTGGAGTGGGGTGATAGAGAAGATGTGCTTTAATTTCATGATTTGTATAAGGATTGGACCATCCGTGAAGTGATTTTATTTATTAATTTTTTATTGTTGATGTAAAAAATCTAATTTAAAAAACATTTTATGCATTTGTATTTATAATATAAATCACTTTAAATACCAATAATTTTTTAGTTTCTAAAATAATATCTAATTTAATAAATATAATGACTAATTATTTTTGGTATTTAAATTTAGTTACTAGTACAATTAAAATATTTTGTAATATATATTTAATATAAATTATATGAATGGCTTTGGGTTTAAATTTTTTATACCTAATCCCCAGAGCAACTCGGATTTGAAGACTATTCTGATGTTTAGTGATATTTTATATATTAATTTAGTTAGAAGTTGATTCTTCAAGCCCTTATTTTGGACTTGATTTCGGGTTGATTATTATTGCTAGTTTGAAACAGAAAATTAAAATTCCAAAGTTGTGGCTACGATTTTCCTTCTTAATAAATTCTAGAATGATTATTCGCTCAATTGGTGGAAACTAGAGGAGTTATAGGCGTTGGTTAGGGTGGTTTATTTGGTAGGGTCTTTGAAGTTAAATGTACGTTTAAGAATGCAATCAACTACCCCATATTTTCCACAATCGAGTGGAACCCAGATGATGAGGAAGAAGGTTATGTAGCTTTTATTTGGTCTTGAAAGGGATCTGCATTAAAGAAGCAAATTCACCACACTCATTCAATTCAGACACATGTCATTAAAAAAGGATTTGGGCAGATTAGACTGAAAGAGTTTCCAATGAGAAAATAAAGAGTTTCCTAGTGTAAGAAATGAATCACTCTTCTTTAAAGTGATTAAAATGGTAGGTTGCACCAAAATTTAGTATATAAATGTAGAAAAAAAGTTACTTTGACAACAGTGACCACGAGAAGTTTAGCTGAAAAAAGTAATTTGTCTTTATAAAGAATTCTCTTGAAATTCCTCATTCATTTTCATTAGAACGTCACAAAAAATATTCGTAAGACATGTTTGGCCAATGTTTTTTTCAAAGTTATTTTAAATTAAATTTTAAAAAGATAATTTAAAAATAAAGTATCGAATGTATTTGATATTTTTTTTACTTTAAAAAGAAGATCTAGATCCTATTTTGATGTAAAGTTAAAATAACTTTTGATTTTTTCTTTTACTGAAAACTCATTTTCAATAGAAAAAACTTCTTTTAACATGTAGCAAACGTTTCTTATCCAGAGAAAAAAAATAACATTTTGAAATGAACACACTCAACAAGATAGAGTTCTCTAAAACCTAATTTTAAAAACTTGCCCTCCTCGTTTCTGAAAGTAACTTGTTCTTTTATAAAAAGGGTTGAAGTACTTAATTTCTTAAAAGCTTTTTCAAAATGTGTTTGATCTAGCTTCTCTCTTTTTCAATGAGAGAAGCTCCAAAAAGATTGGGCATGTATAAAATTAGAATGTCACATTTAGTTTTCGATTCTAAAGTTTCAAGTAAAAAAGCTACTAAAATTATAATTTTGTTATTGCAATCATGAATTAATTGAACAAATTTACAGCATTTTGAATTTCTAAGGCCACACTACTTGTGACAGATCAAACTAATAATTTTTCATAGTCATGACTTACATTTCACACCAACCTTAAAGAACCATTGAGGTTTAAGTAATCTTAATTCATTAATTTAAGCTGAACATTACACATTTTTACCAACATGCAGATTCAATGCAAGTTTAATGCTGGAAAAGCTTCGTGGGAAGAGGATGATGTTTGTTGGAGACTCCCTCAACCGAGGTCAATATGTCTCTTTGATATGTCTTGTTCATCAACTTATTCCTGAACATGCCAAATCCATGGAAACCTTTGGTTCCCTCACTATCTTTAGAGCCAAGGTAGCTATACCTCTCACTCTTATGCTTATGTACAATTCACAATTATGTGTCTATCTTCTTCTTCTTTTCTCTCTCTTTGTTCATTCTGTTGCATGTAATTAGGAATACAATGCCACAATTGAATTCTACTGGGCACCTTTTCTACTTGAATCAAACTCCGATGATGCTGTGATCCATAGGGTAACTGATAGAATAGTGAGAAAGGGTTCAATCAATACACATGGTCGTCACTGGAAAGGTGCTGACATTATTGTATTCAACACTTATCTTTGGTGGATAACTGGCTCTAATATGAAGATCTTGTATGTTTCTCTACTTTTCTTCATTCATCCAATTATTTACTTTTTATCTAAATAGAAAATAATTTAGTTCATATAGTGATTTTTTTTTAGTGGTATGTTTTCTTTGCAAAATATTACCTGAAATTTTTTCAAATTTTTAGGCTTGGATCATTTAAAGATGAAGTAAAGGAGATTGTTGAGATGTCAACAGAAGATGCTTATCGAATGGCTATGAAAAGTATGGTTAGATGGGTAAAGCTGAACATGGACTTCAACAAGACAAGAGTGTTCTTTAGCAGCATGTCACCTTCTCATGCAAAGTGAGTATGGTTCACACACACAATTTTGGTGTATAAAATTGTGGAGAGTGATTGTTGAGATTTCTATATGCAGAAACATAGAGTGGGGAGGTGAATCAGAAGGGAACTGCTACAATGAAACAACACCAATTGATGATCCTACATATTGGGGTTCTGATTCTAAAAAAAGCATAATGCAAGTAATTGGAGAAGTGTTTGGAAAATCTAAAGTACCTATAACTTTTCTCAACATTACCCAACTTTCCAGCTACCGAAAAGATGCACATACATCAATTTACAAAAAGCAATGGAACCCATTGACTTCAGACCAAATAGCTAACCCTGCTACTTATGCTGATTGTGTGCATTGGTGTTTGCCTGGTCTTCAAGATACTTGGAATGAACTTTTGTTTGCTAAGTTCTGTTTTTCTTGATAAAGTATATTTAAATAATATGATAAAAGAGAGCAGATTAATGGGGAAAAAAAAGAGAGGATTTGGAGGAGATTGTACATATCAAGTTGAGTGAATTATTTATAGCATAATGTTAACACATATATTGTTTAATTGGGTTGCTATGAACATTTGTTTTAACTATATTACGTGTGAAATCAAATATAAGAGAAAATTAGTACCGGAATTTACATATCACTTGATAAGAATAGAATTACTATAACAAAATAGCGTCATTACTACATATTTGGTGTATATATATTTAGTTATTATTATATATATTCATAAAGTATTTTTATGCAACACATTTATATATATATATATATATCAATTTAAAAAATGTTTTACCATAACAATTAAGAGTATTAAATAATTGCTTTATGAATTTATTTAAAATATTTGTAGAAATAATTCACATATATACCATAAAATCTTTAAGAATTTATCAAACAAAAAGAAAATATTAAAAATCTCAATTATTTTCTTAAAATGTTACGCATACCTTTAAAAAAGTGATAACAGATGTAGATATCTCCCAACTAGAATTGGATGGGAAAACGCCCAAAAACAATAATGGAGGTTTGAAATTTGATTGGAAAGTGGAATTACTATTAGAAATGTTTGAGTTGGTGTGGTTAACTTAGTCTTAAAGAAGAAGTGTATTTTAAATTCAATTTAAATTTATAAAATTATTTGTAGAGTGAACTTTATACTCATTTTTATTTATATTATATATATAATTTTATTTTTAGTTTAATATTATTTTTTCTTTTCTTTAAACTGCATATATTTTTACTAAAACTCTTCATTCTTTTATATTTTATTTTAAGTTTGTTTTCCAAGTTAAAAATGATAAATATTTATTTTCAGTTTAAGTGGTTGATAAAATCAGTAATTTGTGTAGACGGTTTAACACTAAATTCTCACTAAAAAAATTATTAAATAGAAATTAATTTTAAAAATAAAAAATAATTAGTCATTATATTGACTAAATTAGATATTAATTTAAAAATTAAAAAAATTATTGATATTTAAAGTAGTTTTTATTATTAATAAAATTCATAAATTAATTTATAAATTGACATCTAATTAGTTACTAATGTTTTATCTACTAATAATTACTTTATATTCTAAAGTTGGTAATTAAAAAATAGGTAGCTATAAGATACCAATTTAAAAACTAGTTTATAAATTTTATTAATAATAGAAACTACTTTAGATATCAATAATTTTTTTAGTTTATAAAATAATGTCTAGTTTAGTAGCTCCAATTCATTTTATTGATACATAAATGTACTAACAAATTCAAATATTTCATCGAATCATTGATAAAATAGATTCAATATGTTCTGTCCCTAAAGCAAATTTTTATTTTATTTTTTTATTGAAAAATTATTTTC